>JACKQG010000227.1_pt1 | contig 82529 bp, 61 predicted proteins | sample 8237621 | NCBI WGS metagenome assembly JACKQG01 (sample SAMN15677084, study PRJNA649215) | marine metagenome | biome: marine; feature: Black Sea; material: saline water; isolation source: suspended particulate matter (SPM) from the Black Sea western gyre | collected 2013-06-09/2013-06-10 | depth...
GCCCGATCTGGAAGCGGAAGATGCCGCTCCTGCTCCTCATGATCCGCCGGAGAAAAGTCCTTCGTAAGCCTGCTCATATCTTTCGATCACTGGGGCCCAACGGAACAGATCCATCACCCGTTGTCGTCCCTGCTCTGAAAACTGATTTCGTTTTTCAGAATTGAGCAACAGTTCGCGTGTGCCCCGAGCCAGAGATTCGATATCGCCCACAGGGGATAAAAATCCGGTCTCACCATCCACGACCACTTCTGGGATCCCCCCCGAGTCTGTGGCTATCACGGGTAACCCTGATGCCATCGCCTCTAGGGCTGCCAGTCCGAATGATTCGCTCTCGCTCGGAAGTAAAAACAGATCAGTACCGGCGAGCAACGGTGCTGTGTCATCGATGATCCCGAGCCACTCCACCCGATCCTGAATTCCCAGTTCACGTGCTTCAGCTTGTGCGGAAATCAACTCAGGACCGTCTCCGATCATCAACAACCGTGCAGGAATATCCTGTGCTGCGAGAGCAAAAGTCTTCAGTACGTCTTTAGTTCTTTTCACCGGGCGGAAGTTACTGACATGGGAGATCAACAATTCTCCTCCGGAAGCAAAGCGTTCCCGCAACTCAGAACACGCCTGATCTCGAGAGAACACCTCAGCATCGACGGCATTGGGAATCGTATTGACGAAGAGATCGTCACCGAGTTCTTTGCGCGTAACCTCTGCAAGCCAATCACTCACTCCAGTGACATAGTCACTCTCCTGCATCGCCCATCGTGTGATATCGGTGTAGGAAGGATCGGATCCAATGAGAGTGATATCGGTTCCATGCAGGGTAGTCATCACCTTGACGTTGCGATCGGCATTCATGTTTCTCGCCAAAATACCTGCAAGTGAATGGGGAATGGCGTAGTGAGCATGGATCACCTGGATGTCGTGATCCTGAATCACTTGCGACAATTGATTCGCAAGTGCCAATGCGTAAGGAGGATATCTAAACAGCGGATATGAACTGACATGGACCTTGTGAAAGCGAACTCCAAAAGTCAGAGGATCCAAACGGAAGGGACGTTCATGGGAAACGAAGTGAACTTCGTGTCCTCTTTTTGCCAATCGCATTCCCAATTCTGAAGCGATCACTCCGCTTCCTCCATGTGTGGGATGGCAGACCATGGCGATCTTCATGAAGATATCCCCTTTGGGTCAACAGCTGAGAGACCTGAACCAGCGATCATGTCCACCGGATTCGCCACTGCAGGAGGATCTTGCCAAACGATGGCCTCCCCCAACTCAACGCCGCCACGTCCTCCCAGATCTCGAGCTCTGCCTTCAACAGCAGCCATAAATCCAGGCTTCGAAATTTTCGTAGGCGGACCATCGTTTTCAGGGTCGAAAAATTGCGACGCGTAACACTTCACAACTTCCACCTTTTGGCTCCAATGATCTGAGACATCGACAATCACACTCGGCTCGAACGGAGTATGACACATGTAATAACCTAACGTGGCGGGACGATGCTGTACGGAAGCAGGTTTCCCATGGGGATACATCTTCACACCACCGAGATAAAGACTTCTATAGGCAAGGAGACCCGCTCCCGCATGATCGGGATGAAGGTCATCTCTCCATGGAGCCAGCAACACTCGGGGTCTTGTTTTTCGAATCACACCTACGAGTGCTTCTCGAGCATCATCCGTATCCCTCACAGAACCATCTGGAAGATTCAGGCATGTTCGAAAATGTACTCCGAGAAGTTCAGTTGCCGCCTTCGTTTCTTCCGCACGCAATTCGGGGGTACCCCGACTCGAGAGTTCTCCACGGGTTAAATCAACGATACCCACTCGTTTACCGGCAGCGATGGTTGCCAAAATCGTCCCGCCGATGGAAATTTCTGCATCGTCAGGGTGTGCTGCAACAACCAGAAGATCGAGAGGTTCAGCAAGATGAGACATCGGAATCCTTCTCTTTGGGGCTCTTTTGCGGGGCGTTCGCCCTCGGATGCGTACAATTCTCAGAAATGATCCACGGACAAACACAACCATCCCAACGACGAATTGCAGTGTCTAAAACTGCCGCGACTTCGCTCAAACAGTTGAAACCTTGCCAGCTGATCAAATCCAAAAGGTTTCGAGACCTTTCCGGTTCCAAACCTCCGGGAAAGATATCTTCCAGCACGGCCAACACTTTTTGCCGTCGGGCTTCCACGTCTCGATCCAGTCCCTCTTCGACAGAACGCTTCAACGCGTTCAATTGTTGCCGCCACCGAAGCGACATCCTTGCCGCTTTACGGTTCAAAGTCGGATTGGAGTGTTGCTCATGGGCTAAAGAATCAAGGATCTGTAATAACGGATCCGCCGCCAGACTTAATTCTTGCCCACGCAACTCTGCTTTGGGAGAAGGAACCACTTCGATCGGATCGAGTTTTGGACCGAGTCGATCGAGACCTATTCCGAGTTCCTCCAGTCGGTCCAAATGATCTCTTTGAACAGGCCTGACAGCAGGACGAGGGAGCAATAGAGGCCTTGGCAAGTTCCAAAGTTGACGAAGACGGCGCGTCTGAAGTGTGTAACACAACTCGGTGGGACCCACTATGACAGCCGCAGGATCCAGCAGAACATCCTGAACGATTCCCCGAAATAATGCATCCGGCGAGAATGCTTCTGGATCTCCTAGAAGTTGAGCAGTGGATCGGGTTGCCGTCTTTTCGAGTCGAACCCTGTCCCCATTCTCATCATGCCAAAAGAAAGGTGAACCCGACCGCACTCTGACGGGGGCAGGAATTCCGAGAGCTTCCTGATCCATCGAAGCCTGCTGAATCTCTGCTTGGAATTCTTCGGCTTTCTCATGGGCCATTTTCATCAACGGCATTTGAAGTTCACGAAGAGCTCGTGGGAAAACGGGTAACCAGCCTTCATCGGGCAACAACTCCAGCAGCAACTCGACAAATTCCCGGCCCGGATCGACCTCTTCAGAGATGAGTTTCTCACATTTTTGAAGAACGCTTTCAGCATGAGGAGCAGCGCCGAGGCTCACCTTCAACGCTTCGAGTCGCTCACTTGCTGATGAGGCAGGGGTCAATGAGTAGAAAGGACGAAGTCCCGGTTCAAACTCGGCGGGGATCGATTTGTTTGATACAAATTCCCCAGGGTCCAACTCACTCACATCATGATCATCGTCAGCCACCCAGAACAATGGTACGGCAGGGATACCCTGACTATTCAAGTCAGCAGCGAGCCTTGTGGCCGCCAATAACTTTGTCGTACAAAGAAGAGGACCTCCCCAAAGAGCCGGTTGTTGCCCTGTAACGATAATACGGCACTCAGGGTCATTGAGTCGTTCCTGTGCCAGCCGTGAAGACTCCGGCAAATCAAGCGTCGCCCACAGCGGGCGAAGCGCTTGAATCAATCGTTCTCGGGTTTCGGGGTCAGAGTGGTGATCCCCGACATCACGTGCGACATCTTCAGATCCCAAAGCCAACTTGCCAAACAGATCTTCAGCAACGGCACCTCCTCGTAATCTCAAGTCGAGGGCATTTTGAGGTGATTTCTTCATGGTCATGAATTCCCCCCCACTCGAGACGAAACAAATATCATTCGAGGAGAGATTCCATCCTCGTGCCCATTGCCGTCCCAGTCTCCATAACAAAACTTCGATTCCCAACCACTCGCCTGCAGTAGGGTCTCAATTTCTTCGCGCGAAAAGAGACGCACCGATTCCGTGTAGTTTCGATTTTCGCCAGGTCCCGTGATGGTCACTGTTTTTTCGACCCTCATTTTATCCGCTGTCATGGATCTCTCTTCACGGATAGTCCGGTCACCCACACGTCTTTCACTGCTCGGAATCAATTGTTCGATCGTCGTTGCACGATCAGGGAGGTCGAGTAGAAAAAGCCCTCCGGGAGAACAAACCCGGGCCACTTCAGCCAAAACTCGACGATTTTCTTCGTCCCCAGCAAAATAGCCAAAGGAGGTGAAAAACATCATCACGTGGTCAAAGAAATCTTGTTCGAAGGGCAGGTCACGCATATCTGCCCTAGAGAGGGAAACATCTTCACTCAAATGGCGACGTGCTTCGGTGAGAAGATCTTTGGACAAGTCCACGCCATACAACTGACACTGTGACTCCTGGAGCCAAAAGGAGTGTCGGCCGGCACCACAACAAAGATCTAACAACTTTTGACCGGGAGCAGGCGAGAGCCATTTCAGAGCAGCGAGAGCTTCATTTCGAGCCGACTCGACCGTTCTGGCCGGATAGACTTCGAGATAGTCGGCGACGAAAGCCTTCTCGAACCAGTACTCGTGTTCCGTATCTTGACGATCCATATTCTCCAGATTTGCTGAATGGGGCCATTTCCTATCATCCCGCTGATGAGGCCCCTCCACAAGGGAACCGATTGGCCTTCTTCTGACGTTTTCTTGCCACTTGCCTGCCCCCGCTGTTCGAGTTACTCAGGGGGGTCTGCAGGAATACCGATGCTCAGAGAAGTCCATGGAAGGGAAACCCGGTTGAAAAACGTCGCTCGCGTCGCCATCCCAGTTCCTTTGCATGAACCCTTTGATTATCGGATCCCAGACGAACTTCTCAGTGAAATCGTTCCGGGAGTCCCAGTTCTCGTCCCATTTGGCAGAACTCAGCGATATGGCTGGGTCGTCGAGATCACAGATACTTCTCCGCATCCTCGTTTGAGAAAGATCCTCTCCAGAGTCCCCGAAGGTGCAGAACTCTCGTCAGATCTGCTCAAACTATTGCAATGGACCTCCCAATACTATGTCGCGGGTATCGGGGAAACGATCGAGTCCGCCCTTCCAAAACCGGTGAGAGAAAGAAAGATTCGCCAAGTCCGTTGGGTGAAAACTATCGAATCCGGAGACCACTCTCCCGAAAAAGGCGGCGGCGCTGCAACCCGAAAAAAGGTTCTCGAATATTTGAATCAATCCCCGGACCCGGTACCGATGCGACGCCTTCTCGAAGACTGCGAAGTCAGTGATAGCCCTGTCAAAACTCTCCACAAGCGAGGCCAACTCGAAATCTTTGATGGTCTTCCGCCGGAGTTCGGTGTTCCTGGACAGAAAAAACCCGACTCTCCTCCCTGGGAAGCACCTCCCCCCTTCGAACCCAATGAGGAACAAAAAGTTGCGATCGAACTCATCTGTAAACAGATGGATACAGACAGTTATAAAACTTTCTTACTCCACGGAGTCACGGGCAGTGGGAAGACGGAAGTTTATATTCGCAGCGCTCAAAACGCTTTGGCAAAGGGACAAGGAGTACTCGTCTTACTGCCAGAGATCGCTTTGACGCCTCAAGCCATCGAGAGATTCACTGAGCGCTTAGGCCCAGTAGCAGTTCTCCACTCGATGCTTTCTGATACGGAGCGTGCTGTTCATCATGAACGTCTACGATCAGGAGAGGTCAAACTGGCTCTGGGAGCCCGAAGTGCGGTCTTCGCACCTGTTCAGGATTTAGGCCTGATTATCGTCGACGAGTGCCATGAGAGTTCCTACAAGCAGGAAAACAGTCCCCGATATCATGCCCGCGATGTTGCAGTCATGCGTGCTCATCAAAATGACATTCCATGCGTTCTCGGTTCAGCGACACCATCGATGGAGTCACTCGAAAATGCACGTCAGGGACGATTTGAAAAAATCTCTTTGAATCACCGTGTGAATCAGCGCGAACTGGCGACCATTGAAGTTATTGATCGTCGTCACGAAAAAGGCGCGGGGGCCTCTCATGGGCTTCTATCACGTCGATTGATCGACTTGATTCGTGAAACCATCGACCGGGGCGAACAAGTCTTACTCTTTCTCAATCGTCGCGGATTCGCACGAGATGTCCAATGCAGACAATGCGGATATTCATTTCGTTGTGCCAGTTGTGATATCCCTATGACCTATCACAAAGCGAAAGACTTGGCACAGTGCCATTATTGCGATGAAAAAAGAGGTATCCCAGACCGGTGCCCTCAGTGTGAATTCACAGGTTTTCGCCAACGCTCACCGGGCACAGAGAATATTGAGGAAACTCTGGTGACACTCTTTCCAAATGTCGAAATCGATCGTCTCGACAGGGATACAGTCACTAGCGCCAGTCGTATGCAGCGCATCCTTCAGAAATTTAGGGATGGAGAAACCCGTATTCTGGTAGGCACCCAAATGGTGGCTAAAGGCCATGATATTCCGGGAGTCACCCTGGTCGGGGTTCTGGATGCAGATGTAGCCTTGGGATTGCCCGATTTCCGCTCTGCAGAAAAAACAGCGCAGTTACTGTGTCAGGTTGCAGGTCGCGCAGGAAGAGGCGATTTGCCGGGACACGTGGCACTTCAAACCCGACAACCTGAACACTACGCCATCGCCTGTGCTGTTCGACAAGATCTCGAACTTCTTCTGGAACAAGAAACAACTGTCAGAAAAATGCTGCGTTATCCTCCGCATGGATTTCTGGCTCGCATCGTTTTTGAAGATGAAGATGAATCCCGTGTGAGACAAACAGCGGATGAAATCGCACATGTGATCAAAGCTGCTGCCCGAGAAGATTCGCAGATACTTGGACCCGCTCCTGCCCCATTCGAAAAGTTACGAAACAGGTATCGACTTCATGTTTTGTTGAAGAGCACTTCTCGAGATGCGCTCCGAGAGTTGGGGAAAATCGCACAGACCGAAAAGGCACGCTGGTCTTCGACTCGCATCACTCTTGATATTGATCCCCAGAACTTGCAATAAAAAAAGGGTGAGCGCCCACTAGGAGCACTCACCCTTTTTACAAAGTTGCTTCGTAGATTTAGACCATGTCCTTGAAAGTCTTCGAAGGCTTAAAGGCAACGCTCTTTGAAGCCTTGATCTTGATGCTCTCACCCGTCTGTGGGTTACGACCCGTACGAGCCGCACGCTTGCGGATGCTAAAGGTTCCGAAGCCGACCATTTGAACGGTCTTGTCCTTCTTTACTCCCTTTTTGATACCATCGATGACAGCGTTAACGCAGCGCTCTGCTCCCGCTTTGGTCTCGTCTAGTTCCTTTTGCACGAATGCAATGAGTTCGCCTTTGTTCATGAGGCTCTCCTTCCTTCGAGAATTAATATCTGAACACTTCTTTACGACGTGCCAAACCGGCAACGTCGCCCCTCGATCCTGATCAGACCCAAACTCCTGAGATCGGCTCAGGGACTGGGCTGAGCCCTAGTATGTTGCCCCGATTCGATCCTGCAAACACATCCTGACAAGAATTACTGCTTCAGAGAGACAAGTTAGTCTTCTGGGAACCAAAAGACACCGTTCCAGCGTTGGCAAATATGTGTCTTTGGGTATAACATCCTCTGTAACACGATCTTGGGGGAGATCAGCAAGTATTCTCCCTCCTATTATAAGTTGACCTAGTTAGATGCGGAGTACTCTTGGAAAGCCTAAGGTTCAGGTGTTGGCCCCACCTGCTCATAGTGGCATCCGTGATTCTTTTGATGAAAGACTCACTGATTGCCCAAATTCCCCTTGCCGATTTATCGCCTATCCCTATCACGGATCAGGCGCCTCAAAATCCAGCGGAGGGGAAGATCGATGAGGACGATGGTCGCGATGACCTCGGACGCCTTGAAAAAGGCGTGGCTGTGGAATCATTCTCCGGAATCGTTCCAGCTTCATTACCACTAGGAGAACGCCTGGTCTTCGAAGCCACTGTCGAGTGGAAAGGGGCCCAAGTCCTCGTCGGTCATTTGGAATTGGCCTCATTTCAAGAGGACCTCGAAACCACCATTCTTCATGCCCGAGGAAAAGGTGAGAGATTCGGTTACTTGATCGATCAACAAATTACTTCCCGACTTGATCGCATGACCGGGCAACCCATCGAGTACATCAATGTCCAAAGAGGCTCAGAATATCACACGAAAAAGTTGCTCTTTGAGAATGGCTCTATCAGCTACAAAAAACGAGAGCACTGTAGGAAATCAGATTGTTCTCATCCAAAACACAACATTGCGGAGGTCTCTTGGAAAGGTCCCATTCCTTGGGGGACAAAGGATCAACATTGCGACGACAAGAAATGTGGAAATCCTACTCATGAGTCATGGGTCGTAAAAAAGGTCCATCAAGTCGATGAGCCTTATGTTGACTTGCTCACCTCTATCTTTGTTGCAAGAACAGCCAAATTTCCGAGCGATGATGAAACCATCATCATTCCAGCGATCAATGACGACTCACGCTGGTTTGTCGAAGTGAAGAAACTGCAGACGAAAGAGATCACTGTTAAAGAGGGCACGTACGAAGCCATCGAACTCAGCCTCTCTCCCCTATCTTCCGATGGGAATGAAAAGAAACGCTTCAAGGGGCTTTTTGGAATCCATGGCACTCTCCGGGTTTGGATCGACTCTATCTCTCGCAAACCACTCCTCATTCAGGGTACACTTCCGGTCTCGGTTCTCGACCTGAAGGCCAGAATTGAACTGATCTCTACTGGGGACGCCGAGATCGTTAAGCTACGTAGGGCCTCAACACAGAAGGCCCTTTTAGAGAAATCTGCCGAAAGGCCTCGATGACCCCCACCGAAATCGGTGCATTGCTCAGAAAACTTCCACAAGTCGATCGACTGATGAAGTTCGACAAGATGGAATCTCTCAGCCAACAGCACTCAAGATCACTCGTTCTCGCAGAATGTCGGTCATTGCTGGATTCACTGCGTGCCCGGGCACTCGCTGGAGATGCTGGGGAAGAGGACTTTTCAGAAGACATCATCATCCAGCGACTGTCTGATCGTCTTTCAGAAAGACAAACACCCTTCTATCGCAGAGTCATCAACGGGACAGGAATCGTGCTCCACACCGGGCTTGGAAGAGCACCTCTGGCATCGGAGGTCGCAGATTCTCTCGTCGAGCAACTGAGGCATCCGGTCCGGGTAGAAATAGATCTAGAATCTGGACTTCGCGGAAATCGCGATGAAGGCTGTGTGGATTTGATCAGGGAGCTGACGGGTGCTGAAGATGCCACCGTGGTCAATAATAATGCCGGAGCAACACTGCTTCTATTATCTGCCCTTGCCAAGGATCAGGAAGTCCTCGTCTCTCATGGGGAACTCGTAGAGATCGGCGGTTCATTCCGTATTCCAGACATCATGGAACAAGGTGGAGCGCGCTTGAAAGCAGTGGGAACTACCAATAGAACCCGAGCCCGTGATTACGATGAAGCCTGTTCCAGTGACTCGGGAATGATCCTGAAAGTTCACACTTCAAATTACAAAGTCGTCGGCTTTACTGAAGAAGCTGAGATATCCGAATTGTGCACCGTTGGAAAAACTCATGGAGTCCCCGTCGTACATGACATGGGCTCTGGCTGCATGGTCGATCTGGCATCCCGGGGATTACGTGGAGAATCTTGGGTTCGTGACAGCCTAGAGAGTGGCTGTGCCCTTGTCTGTTTCAGCGGAGACAAACTCTTAGGTGGACCTCAAGCGGGTATTATTGCGGGTAGTGCTGATCTTGTTCAAAAGTGCAGAAAGCACCCTCTATACAGAGCGATGAGACCCGGTCGCATGACCTATATTGCCCTTGAGCAAACATTGCGTATTTACCTCCGAGGCGAAGAAGAGTCGATCCAGAGTATTCCTTCCTTGAGAAGGGTTTTGGATACTCCCGAAACGCTGAAAGAGCGACAGGAAAAACTTCACCATGATTTATCCCGCTTATCCGACCTTCAAGTTCACCTCCTAGACCATGACGGATACGCAGGAAGCGGCTCATTGCCCGCACAGCCCATTAAATCTCTGGGCCTAAAGATCACCTCTCCCCTTCTGGCCACTGCTGAGTTAGCTCGAAAACTGCGCACTGGGGAGCCCTCCATATTGCCGACAGTTCAGGATGACGCCATCATTCTGGATGTTCGCACCCTTGAGGATGAAGAACTGGACGTGATCGTCGCCCGATTCTCCGAGATCCTCGCTTCCTGATCAGATCAACAATCTGAACCAGATCGACTCTGAACTCTTGACCAGAGAGTGCCGCGGGGTGATCTTTCACTTTGAAAGAGAGGAGGCCAAGATGTCTGATACACCGATTCGCCTGACAAATTACGCTTCGTGTGCGGGCTGAGCGGCCAAGCTCTCCCCCGGGGACCTGGTCGAGGTCCTCTCTAACTTTAAGATGCCCAGTCGGGAAGAAGTCCTACATGGCCCCGGTACTCTCGATGATGCTGGCGTAGTTCGCATCCCGGGAACCGACAAAGCCATCGTTCAAACTGTCGATTTCTTTCCGCCTATCGTCGATGACCCCCGAGAGTTCGGACGCATCGCAGCCGCCAATAGTCTTTCAGATATCTATGCCATGGGAGGATTACCTCTCAGCGCTCTCAACATCGTGGGATTCCCAGAGGAATTACCGATGACCATCCTCGGAGAAATACTTTCCGGAGGAGCAGAGAAAATGGAAGAAGCAAATTGTGCCCTTCTCGGCGGTCATAGCGTCAGGGATGCTGAGATCAAATACGGTCTTGCAGTCACCGGGACCATCGATCCTGATCATATGCTGACCAATGGTGGAGCCCGGGCAGGAGATGTTCTCGTCCTCACCAAATCTCTGGGAACAGGAACCGTCAGCACCGCTCTCAACAAATCAGAAGTTGACGCAGACATTCTTGCAACAGCCACGACATCCATGTCTACATTGAATGCTGCTGCGGCTCAGATCGCCATGAATCATGGCGTAAAATCTGCGACAGATGTTACGGGCTTCGGGTTGTGCGGACATGGATCTGAAATGGCTCTCGCCAGCAACGTCGACATCTATTTTCACGCTTCAAAGCTTCCCCTTCTCCCAGGTGTCGCAGATCTTGCGAAAGCAGGATTTTGCTCTGGAGGCTCGGGGAGAAATAGAGCTCATTTGGGTGATCGACTCTCCGTCGAACAGGGCATCGAAGAATCTCTCGTTTCGCTCTGCCTAGATTCTGAAACTTCAGGAGGCTTATTGATCGCCATTCCAGAAGATCGAGTCGATGGATTGTTGTCAGACCTTCAAGACTCCGCAGGGGTGGCAACCCATGAGGTGATCGGCGAAGTCAAAACATCGACAGGCACCCCGAGAGTATCGATTCTGAATTGACACCTAGAGGGCGTCTTCCCAGTGTCCAATCTGGCCGATAATTGAATGTGTATCTTGCCAAACCGGAATGCTGTGCCAAACTTAATCATCCACTGAGGGGGTGAATGGGTACCTGGTGGGCCTCCTGGGTTTCAAACCCATGGTGCGGCGCGAACAACGTCGTAGGTCGGTTCGATTCCGATGCACCCCCGCCATTTTTCCTGAACTCAGTTTTTCTAGATACAGTTTCTCTGAACTCAGCTTTTCTAAATTCAGCTTTTCTAGATACAGTTTTTCTGAATTCAGCTCTCCGTTAGAGCTTTCGTGGAATCCAAACTTGGCGCCCCACGAGATAATAATCCGTGACCTTTTCTATAAACTCAGACCCCTTCACCATCTTGTAGTGCTTGTCTAATAGAGATTGGATCTTCGGAGGGAACGAGCGAACATTGTTGAAAGTCCAAGGTCCAAAGTAGGGCAATTTTGTAGTCGGATCGATCCCTGCGAAGACTCTTTGCTTGGAGCGAATAACAGCAGGAAATCGATGCTCCATGATCGCTTTTCTCAGTTCCTCAGCTTGCCAGAGATCTTTTTCATACATTTGCCTCGCCGTGTAAGGCTCAATCACAAGCGGCCTACCCGATTCGACCAATACCCAAGGCTCTTCACTCAAAATAGGATCGCCGAATGCTTCGAGATTCTTGAGAACTCTGGTTCTCTCACTGATCTCCTGAATCCTGTCAGCAGGAAACTCTTTCTGCCCCGTATTCTGATAAACACAAACTGAAATCTGTCCCATCAATAATAAGATGATCAGCCCACTAAAGAACCAAGTCTGACGACCTTCCCTCACGAGAAAGCAAGTCGGGACAAGTATCATCAACAGACTCGGCTCGAAGAGGTAGTTCAGATCTGAACCATCTCTGGCAATCAAACTTGTGAAAGCCAACAACACGATCACTTTTATGGCATCGAGGCGTGCATTCCGGGAACTGCTGAAGACCAACAAGAAAAGTGCGGCAAACAATAGCACCCCATGCGCAATCAGCAATGAATCAATATCCCATTCTATGTTGATCCTCCCCTGAACAATCACGGATTGCACAGGTCTATAAATCGTCAATAGCATCGTTCCAATAAGAGTCGCCCCTAACGGCTTGGCGAATGCTCCCTTACGAATGTGAGCGATCAAAGTTATGAACATCGCTAAGAAAAGAAACAACTTCCCTTGAGTGAATGAACCCAAGTATTTCTGTGCTCCATAATCCCAGTTCATCGGAAATAAATTGGAAGTCACAGCATGGGTCAAGAATCTTCCATCTGTCCCATAATTCAAGAGCCCTGCGAAGATGAGCCCTGTTGCTAATAAGCCCAAAGGCCATCTGAGAGTCGTCTTCCCTTCTCGCATGAACAATTCTACATAAGTCAGTAGCATGATCGCGAGCATGGTTTGGCGAGTATATACAGCACAGAAAAAACAGAGCGCTCCGACAAGACGAAACTTCGATTCCGGGCGAAGAGTCAGATACGCACCGGCCAATGTGAACATCAATGCAAAGGCATCGACGCGCGCCATCATTCCAAACTGCATTATTTCCAGCAGTGAGAAAAAGACTCCAACGGCAAGAATCGGTGCAATACGAGATTGCCTTCCGACGACGTGGTTCTCCTCTTTAGCGACTGACTCTTTTTGTAATGCCTCGGCCGCTTCTTCCGGATCGAGAGCATCACGTGCTCGATAAACGATGCCTGCCAGACAAAGTGCGGCGAGTAGCGTGGAGATCACAGAGACCCAGCGCCCCCCTCCATAGGGAGACTCGAAGATATCTTTGACAAGGTTGACGACAATCGGATACCCGGGTGCATATTGGTCGAAGAGCCAAGGCTCTTTCCCGATTTCGGGATACAGGCCTGGATCCTCAGAGACCCTGCGGGCCTGATCCATAACCACCGCTTCCCCATATCGAAGTTCATGAGGGAAAGAGGCGAATTCTATCGCTCTGGGTAAATACTGCCCTACCGACAAACTGATCAGGATAAGGCTGAAGTAAAACCCGGGCATACAGGAGGTTTCTCGCAGGACGATGAGTGGAGCGATCATCACACGCGAAAAAAATGTAATCATCGGACCCTGCGAATGATCGTCATTAGATTTTGTATCACTCGACAAGGCATACTCCCCAAAAAAATCTAATGGCTCTGGGGTACCTTTATAATCGAGGACTCAACAAAACTCAATCTGTGGAAAAATCCATCTCCCGGTGTCCAAACAACTGTCTTAGTTTCAGTACAGTTCTACTGTGCAGTTGGCACACACGGGATTCAGAGAGTCCCATACGCGATCCGATTTCTTTCATCGTCTCACCCGCCCAGTAATACCGGGTAAAAATCTCGCGCTCTCTCTCATCTAGTTTTTCGTTGAGCGCTTCCATGATGGTTTCCATCTGAAGATTGGCCTCAGGAGCAGGAGTCTTCGCATCATTCAACATATCGATTTTTCGAAGTGATCTGGAATCGGTTTCTTCTGAGACGTGATCAGTAAGAGAGACGATAGATGCAGCAGAAGCTTCTCTCTGCAGCTGGTCAAACTCCGACTCCGTCACACCGAGATAATTGGCCATCTCGAGATCAGTAGGCTCTCTACCAGAAGACAATTCGAGTTCCTTGTAGGCTTTATCCAATCGACTGGCAGTACTTCTGACCAATCGGGGAACCCAATCCTGAGCACGGAGAGAATCGATGATCGATCCTTTCACCCGTGTATTGCAGTAGGTCTCGAATTTCACGCCACGTTCTAGATCATAGTTTTCAATGGCGTCCATCAATCCAAAGACGCCCGCACCATACAAGTCATCAACGTCGACCTGCTGTGGCAGTTTCCTATGAAGGCGATCTGCGGCATATCTCACGATGGGGAGATATCTCTCTAACAAATCATTTTTTATATCAGTGGACCTTGTTTCCTTGAATGAGATCCACTGCTTCTCTAGATCGGGGTCGTCACTCAGTCGGGTTTTGCCGACTAGGGATTTCATTCCGTGAAGATCTTCCCGGGTATCGCTGTTCTCAACCTGAGTCAAATCAGTCTCCTGTTCCTGTAATAGCTGCTCTTAGTTAGGATCCGGGCTATCCATTTTTTTTGAAGTCAGCCCAGTCGTTTCCCTATGGCAAGTATTGGGCCGGAATCTTGAGTTCTCCAAAGAACACTATTGTTTCCATTATGGAGAACGCTCACGACCCCTTCCGAGATCCCCTACAAACACTTCTTTTAACCTATGCAGGAATCCCCTATCCACCGGACGGGGCTGCTTCATTCCAAGGCCATCCGACAATTCCCTAATGCTTCTCGCAGCGGGAGAGGTGGGATAGGCCATAGTGAAATGTTGACGCTTACGGACTGAAGCAGAGACCCTTGGGTCGTACAACACTGCGCCGCCATCTTGTAAATCCATCGATAAGAACTTCTTCGCCAAACTTTTTATTCGGCTGGTTACCTGCTGAGCTTCTCCCCTCGACTGCGCTTGATTGACGGTCAACCAACAGTTCGGGATTCTCACTTCACATGAAAAGACTTTCAACATCGCATAAGCATCCACGATGGCTGTCGGCTCTGGTGTCGTCACAACCAATACTTCTCCAGCGGCATGACAGAGATCAACGACCGACCTTGAGATACCCGCTCCTGTATCAATGATCACGAGATCGTGATCACTGACCAATTCTCCAAGAGCGTCCAGTAATCTCTGTTGACGGGAGTGTCCCATATCAGCGATACGGCTGAGGCCACTGGCTCCGGGAAGAATCTGGATTCCTTCCGGCCCCGTGATCAGGACCTCTCTCAGCGATGCTTCCCCGTCGACAAGATGCCCCAAATTTTTACCCGGATGCAAATCGAGGAGAACGTCAATATTGGCGAGACCTAAATCACCGTCGATCAAGGCAGTTCGGATACCAGATCTTGCGGCACTCAGTGCGAGCCCCACAGAGATGTTGGTTTTACCGACCCCGCCCTTGCCACTGGTTACAGCGAGAACTCGCCCCCTACCTTCAACAGGGGAGGCTTTCTCCTCGATCAATGATCGCAGTTTCCAGGCCTGATCTCTCATTCAACTCCGAGGATCATGTCTCTGATTTTTTCGCGAGACGCCACTTCAATGTCTTCTGGAACTTCCTGACCACACGTCACATAGGAAACAGGAACCGGCATGACGCCAAAGAGATCCCAGAGGAATCCTTTTCTGTAGGACTCATCTTTCTTGGTAAAGATCACCTTGTCATATCCCACAAGTCGGAACGCATCGGCCGTCGCCATGAGTGCTTCTGGTGAAGCACCCAGTGACAAACAGAGATGGACCTCAAGGTCTTCGACATTAGCGAGACAATCCCGAACTTCGGTGATTCGATCCACGTCTTTTTGGCTACGACCAGCGGTATCGATGAAGACAACGTCGTGGTTATCGAAGGAATTGATTTCCTCAGTAATCTTCCCTGGCTCACTGATGGTCTTAAAGGACAAGCCAATGATGTCAGCGAATCTACGCAGTTGCTCGATGGCCCCCAGTCGATACGAATCGAGAGTGATCAAGCCGACTCTCTTTTTCTCGACGACGTGGAAATGTGCAGCAAGCTTGGCAAGCGTCGTTGTTTTTCCAACTCCAGTCGGCCCGACCAGCGCAATGATGCGAGTTTTACCTTTAGTTTTCCCAAGATCGATCGCTCCAGGAGCTGGGATTCTTCCATAGATACATGCGCCCACTCGCGATTTAATCAGATCGTCCAACTGCTCAGGACTTAAGTTGCTTGGAACTTCAGACGAGATCACCGCGGACAGAATCCCATTCTTGGCATGCTCGGGAATCCCACATTTCTCAAGGAAAGTGGCGACTCTACCGAAGAATGCAGGATCGTCATAAGTCGTACTTGTCTGAGTAATCTCTTCGGAATAACTGCTCACTGTATCGTTGATCTGTGAAATCGACGGGTGATCAAAGACGTCTGTCGCCACCTTTAGATCACTGTCTGTTTGCCAAGAGTCCGGCTGCCTATGAAAAGGAGAAGACGAGTTAAAGTCTCTCAGTTCATCTGCGATTCTCTGGCGAGATCCCTCAAGTCTTGAAGACAAGTCTTTCAAGATGGAACCCTTGGACACATTGTCAGTTGTTTTATTCATCTCACGCGCCTCTATACCGGAAATGAATGAATTTTCTTCCGCCATTGAATCCTGCTCCAATTCAATTCCTGACTCATGCTTTGAAGCATGAGATTCGTGACGAGTGCTATTTTCAAAATTATCTGATTCGACAGAAGCCATCGGTTCTGTTGAGAAATCACTACCGTAATTGGCATCTACTGGGGTGCTATCGACTTCGTCTTCATCGGAAGCCATCTCTCCAGCCAAGACAGGAACCTCGACCGACGTCTGATTGTTGACCGGAGATTTGTTGACCGAAGATTCGACGACTACAGGTAGAGGAAGGATGTCATGGCTAGATTTTTGTGTTCTTACGATCACGACAACATCAGAAAAACCGATCCAGCCTAATAGCCCAGACCTTCTGACTTTTCGAGAATGAACGACTGTCCAGTCACTTCCGAATCTCTCTTGGAGGATTCGAACTGCAGTCGCATAGTCCGGTGCCACGACACGGGTGTGCTCCGCATCGATAAGATCCTTATTGTCATTCAAAGGTCGATTCCCTTTCCCCTGAGAGGGTCGATTCTGTTGAACAGAAATCAGCCCTCGCCATCCCCCCGGATACCACGGAGAACCCGTGTGCGATCTCATTGTAGGAGAGGACAGACGCCTTTGGCACTTCCTTCTCCAGTAACTTCTTAATTGATATTCTCAGCTCAGGCGGACACAGAACCACTGCCGGATATCCACCCCGCTCCAGCTGATCCACCTGGTGGCTGACAGATTGCAGGATGGCCCGGTAGCGTTCAGGAGCCAATTCCGGAACAGCTCCCGGAATCCCCTGATTGCGAGCTTCAAAGAGACACTGCTCACTTTCGGGATCGAGAGTCACCACCCGAATCACTCCCTCAGAATCGGCCAAAGGCCCACAAATCGACCGAGAAACCCTGTTTCTGACCTTTTCCACCACCGCTTCGACCGGGCGCCGAGAGGCCTCTGGCCACTCGATAGCCACCTCTCCGAGAGCTTCCAGAATTTTTTCGAGATCCCTCAGTGAGACTTTCTCGGAAAGAAGGGCCTGAAAAACCCTCTGAACCTCGGCAACGCTGAACACCTCTGGAATCAATTCCGCGACCAGTGGGCGAGCCCCAGGATGGATTTCCTCCAAGAGAATTTTCGTCTCATTACGAGTCAGGAGATCTTGAGCATAGTCAATTGTCATCTGGCGAAGCTGTCCGATCAAAATCTCCTGGCCACTTTCACAGTGATATCCCAGGCTTCTCCTCATCGTCGCTTCGTCTTCATCTATCCACTTACCGGATTTACCGCTGACGGGATGAGGCGCAGGATCACCCGGAACAGTATTCAAAGAGCGATCTGTTTCGGTGACGAAATACTTTCCCCTTTTAAGCTCCGTTAAGCAGGTGGGGATTTCTCTCAACAATATTCGATATTCTTGCCTACCCAAATTTCGCTGAATTGAAACCTTCACAGGAGGAAGATCTATACCGAGTTCCTCTCGGATTTCATTTCTTAAATTTTCAATCGAGGCCGAGAGAGAAGATTCTTCTTTGGAAGAGATCAGTCCTCTCAGGCCTGGACCCAACTCGATGACGAGGGGTCGCTGAAATGCGTTTTGTCCCTCATGGGATATCGCTGCGCTGGAAGGCTCTACTTCATGGTCGTGAACTTGTTCCGCTGGAACGGTACTCACAGAATTCTCGTGCGATTTTTTCCTGCTCGGGGAAAGACTGTAAGCCAGGTAAACCAACACTAAAGACAATGATCCCAGTGCCATAGGAGACAAACCAACGGAGGCCAGAGATAACAGCACCATCGCAGTGATCAACAACGCTCTTGGATTGGCGAAGACCTGCCCCACCATGACGTGCCCGATTTGCCCCTTTGATGAAGCTCGTGTCACCATGAGTCCTGCCGCCACGCTGATGAACAATGCTGGAAGTTGCGTGGCGATTCCATCGCCAATGGCTAAGACCGAGAATACTGATACGGATTCCCCTATCGACATCCCAGACTGGAAAACTCCGATCGCGATGCCTCCGAAAATATTAATCGATGTGATTAACACCGCCGCAATGGCATCTCCTCGAACAAATTTACTGGCGCCGTCCATCGCTCCGTAAAAGTCCGCTTGATGGGCTAAATCTTCTCTCGCTAATCGTGCCTCTGAGGCGCTGATGTTTCCCGCTGTGAGGTCGGCATCGATCGCCATTTGTGCACCAGGCATACGATCGAGCGTAAACCTAGCAGCGACTTCTGCTATTCGAGAAGCTCCTTTGGTGACAACAACAAACTGAATAACAGCCAATACAGCAAAAATGATAAATCCAACAACGGCATTAGATGCCGAAACGAACTCACCAAAGAAATTCACAACTTTTCCAGCCGCGAAGCCACCTTCTTGCCCCGCTTTACTGAGAATCAATCGAGTTGTCGCAATGTTCAATGCCAGTCGATACAGAGTGGCAATCAATAACATCGAAGGGAAGGCCGCAAACTCCAGAGGACTTTTAAGGTAAACCACCGTGAGCAATATCAACACCGAGATGGCAATGTTGACTCCAAGCAACACATCCATCACTGGCCCCGGTAAAGGAACCAAAATCGCCATCAATATTCCGCCCAAGGCGAGAACGAGAACTAAATCCCGATTTTTTTGAACGGAGCCCTTCCAGTCATTCGGAGCGCTCAAATTATTCAATGGGGTTGGGTTCATTGTGAACCTCTCTCTAGTGAAGTCTGGGAATACTGACTTTTTCGAATCAAGCTATCTCTGAGTACATGCTGGAATCTCCGACGGCGATGACGAAGACGAGGATCTCCATATTTTTCTCGATATTCGTCCTTCGCTTCCTGAGGAGTCATCTTCATTGAATTCCACCAGCTCCATCTGCGATAGATTCCATCGAGGACTGCGAATGTAAGGATGACGAGGCACACCTGAAAAATTGTGGTTGTGGCCACATGAATCAGTTCAAACTTACGCTCGAGACCAAACACTGCTTTATCGCCAACCTCGGCGACAAGGCTCTGAAAACCATTCATGAATACCCAAACGACCATGCATAGCCTCACCACTTGGAAGCAAAGCCTTCCTGTCGTTTTTAGTGAGAACAGATTCCTCCACTGGTGAAGAGGATTCCACGTCCCAGACCTCATCGGAAAGACGTCCACTCGGATTCCTCTGGGAGACTGCAACCATGAACATGCCACAGAAGTCAGGAGGATTATCAAGAGAACGGGTCCGACAATCTGAACAATGATCATGGGCAAGGATCCGAATATTTCTTCTAACATCACACCGCTGCCAATTTTTTGATTTTCTGTACCAAGAAGAATCTGGAAATCGAATGCGGATCTCATTATTTCACTAAATTTTGCCATGAGGGTATCTGCGTATATGTACAAGGTCGCAAAGCTACTCAACATCACTGCTGATAACACAAAATCAGAACTGTGTGCAAAGTAACCCTCTTCGGCTGCTTTCTGTAATCGACTGCGCGAGGGATTCACTGTTCTCTCTGCTCCACTAGACATATTTACCCACCCACCAATCCATTGAGGATGAGGTCTGTCCCTTGAAGTCCCATCTCCACGACCAACGCGAATGCATCAGCAATGAATGGCAATGTGAGAAAGATGGTAATAAACCCAACACTTGTCCTGAGAGCGAAGCCCGTAAAGAAGATATCTAATTCGGGAATCGTTCTCGCAGCTATACCAAGAATCAACGTGATGAGTAGAATCGCCAACACTGCTGGTAAAGCCAACTCCAGACCGATCAACCAACTTTGACTTCCCGCGACAGAAACAAATCCACTTACAGGATCTATGGCTCCAGTAGCAGTTTCATGGGTTCCCAATACGACCGAGGAAAATAATCCCGCAGGAACTTTCTGAAATGAACTCAACAGAGTAAGCATGATCAAGCGGTGACCATCGAGAGCAATGAAGATCAATGTTGCCATCAAGGTAAACAGTGTTGTGAGTGGAGATTCTTGTTCAGAGTTCTCAATCCCGGATTCTAATCCAGGAGAACCGATCATGGCACCGATCCATGTGGCCGCTAATCGCGTGCCCCAGATCAAAAGTGCAATCACCCCTCCCAGTACCCAACCCAATGTGAACTCACCTAATAATCCGACAATGGCGGTTATTGGAGATCCTATGAGGTGAGGTGAGGGAGTCTCAGTCACACCCATTGGTGCAACGACAAGAGCCAAGAGCACCGCGAATGCGATTCGGAACCTGACAGGGATCTGTGCAACAGAGAAGAATGGTAAAATCATCAAAGCGCCCAATATTCGGGTACTGACAAATAACCATTGGGACCATGAAGCAGTGGTGATCTCTATCAATTCTTCCAATGATTACCCCCCCGACAAAAACCATGTCGAGGACGAGATAGATTCCCGCGTGAAGTTCACTATCCAATCAAGGAGCGTAGGAAAAACCAATCCCATGATGACTGCAGCAGCTAAAAGTCGAGGAACTATTGAAAGACTTTGATCTTGGATCTGGAAGATCGACTGAATGAGGTTCGTAACAACCCCAACAACGACAACCGCTATGAGTACTGGTACCGACATCTGGATCGCCAGCAACAAACCTGACCCTAGGAATTCGACAACTCTGTCAAAGTCGATCATCCTGCCACCGCCGACCCTGAAGAAATCAACAGTTGTTGAACAACAAGACTCCAGCCGTCAACGAGGACAAAAACCAAGATCTTGAATGGAAGCGAGACAAGAATGGGTGGCAACATGAACATTCCCATTGATACGAGAATGGCAGACACCACCAGATCGATGATCAAGAATGGGATGAATATCATCACTCCCATCTCGAATGCTCTTTTCAACTCACTCAATACAAATGCAGGAACCACTACCGTCGCAGGTAATGCATCTACGAAATTCTTCGTGATGATTCCGTTACCATCGTAAAGAGTAGCGAATTCTTGAGGAGCTCCGACTTGTGCTAGCAGGAGTAGATCTGATTCATAAATTGCAGGATACATAAACTCCCGCATTCGTTGCTCTGCGTAGGCCATCGTTTGTTGGCCATCTGGGACATCCCCCGTTACAGGAGAGGGTACTTGTTCGGAGTAAGGCTGAATCGCGTTTGTGTAAATATCGTTCCAGGTGGGCCCCATCACAGCCATCGTCAACAACAACGACAGGCCTACGAGTACCGTATTTGGCGGAGCATCTTGGGTACCGATCGCACGCCTGACGAATCCCAGAACTACAATGATCCTCGTAAAACTCGTCGTCAGCAGAAGCAAGGCGGGAGCAATGGCAACGACTGTTGTTACCAGTAACAAACGCAATGATACTCCGACATTCTCAGGCTCTCCCCCGAGAACACGATCTACGATATCAGTGGTAGCTTCTCCAGCATGTACGATCGGTGCATTGATCACCAAGATGATCAATGTGGACAACATGCAGAGAAGGATTCGCCTTTTAAGATTCATCAACTTCGTACTTCTTCTTCCACCCGATCACCGTAGCCATCGAGGCGATCTCTGAGCCATTGGATTTCATCCCGGACGTCCGAATCGTTCTCATTTGAATCTGATTGCTCAGGAAACGCTTCGTTCTGTGTCTCTACGTGGACGCGCTCGATCTCTCTCGAAAAATCAGTCCCATAACTGAGGGCTTGTACCTCTTCGGGATCCGAAATCTCGGTTAACAAATCAACTCTATTGGAAGACTGCGCAACCACGAGGACACGATCTCCGACTCGGAACACAACAAGGTTTTGACGATTACCAATCGCCAATCGAGTCAGCACCTTCATCCGAGCGTCAGTACCAGGAATGACACCTGGGAAAAACTTTCTCGCCAGAAGCACAACAGCGACACTGATTCCAGAAATTATCAGAATGAACCCGATGGCTTCGAGAAGCCCCTCGAGCGAAGCTGGATTTGCTCCTGCACTTCCTCCAACAATGCCTCCATTAAAGGTACGCGCATCAGGCTGCGCGCCTGATTCTCCACCAAATGGGATCTGTTGTGCCATGAGATTTCCAGTGCACAGAAATGCGACAAGTAACACTGCCACGACTGATCTGATTCCCTTGTTTTTCATTTCCTCGACTCCATTTCCCCTACTCAACACTGCTTCGATTGTTGCTCTAACAATCCTCAAAAAATGTCCCTGTTTGCGTTTCTTCCTGAAAATCTTTGACAAGAATCGCCATCTATTTGTCGCTGCTCTTCAAGGACTTGTTCTTTTATTTCACTCTCAACTCTTCGATCTCTAAGCAACTCAACAGACCCATGAATTCCAAAGGCTGCTTTCACTTCGTTCATCGCTTGCTCTACGTGTTCCTGAAGACCCGTTACTTCTCGAGACAACTGGGTTAACTCTTTACGCATTCGGGAGAGATATCTGCCATAAAGGATTAAGTCGTCTTCTCCCTCATCCGTCAGGTCTGAACCTCGAAGCTCATTCGTAACTCTTCGCTGTTCTTCTTTCTTCTCGTCTAGTTTCTTAATGCCTATCTCTAGGCCTGCTTTTTTTTCGCTGAGAGCATTTATGGCTTTGTCTAATTTTTTTTTCTTTAGAGACAACAGCGTGCTCAATCTGTCTGAAGAGGATTTCATAGCGTGTTCTCCGAACTATCTTCAGCGACAAGCGCCTCGAGTGCGGATACCGTGGTATGGAAATCAGACTTTTCCTCGGGTGTCTGCTTGAGAAAACTCTCAATCAATGGTCGAAGTTCCACCGACCTGTCAGACCGAAGATCATGTCCTTTTTTGTAAGCACCCAAACGAATCATGTCTTCGATCTCAGAGTAAACAGAAATTGAAGCAGTCATGGCACGTGCAGCTTTTAAGTGTTCTTCAGTTGTCACTGCTGGCATGGTTCTGCTTCGACTTGCACAAGGATCTATAGGTGGGAACCAGCCCTTACTGGCGAGATCTCTTGAAAGCCATATCTGGCCGTCCAGGATTCCTCTCACCGCATCTCCAATAGGATCATTTTGATCGTCTGCCTCTACCAGGACTGAGTAGAACGCAGTGATACTGCCAACAGTTCCCGGCCCTGTTCTCTCCAACAATTTGGGAAGCATGGCAAAAACACTGGGTGTGTAGCCTTTTGTAGTGGGAGGTTCTCCTGCACTGAGCCCGACTTCTCTTTGAGCAAGGGCAACTCTGGTCAGAGAGTCGACCATGAGTAGGACATCTTTTTGCTGATCCCTAAACCACTCCGCAATCGCTGTTGCGACTCTTGCGGCACGCAGGCGCAATACTGCAGCCTCATCACTGGTTGCAACGACCACGACGCTGTTAGCAAGGCCTTCTGGTCCAAGATCACGTTCTACAAATTCACGAACTTCTCTTCCTCGTTCACCAATTAATGCAATCACTCGAATAGGAAGCTCAGTATTTCTGGCAATCATTCCCAGCAATGTTGATTTTCCAACACCACTTCCCGAAAAGATGCCCATTCTTTGACCCCTACCGGCGGTCAAGACTCCATCGATCGCTCTCACACCTGTCGCCACTGAATCCTCAATGAGTTGCCGCTTCAGGGCATGAATAGGCTCATTATTGATAGGAACCCGTACAGTCCCTGGAATTGGACCGAGACCGTCGATGGGGTTCCCCCGTGCATCGATCACCCGACCCAACAAATGCTGAGATACCGGAATGTTTGGAACTTCTCCATCATGAACAACAACGTCCCGAGGTCCGATGCCGTCGATTCCCGACTCTGGCAAGATGTGAGTTCTATCACCGGAGAAACCGACAACTTCAGCGAGAACTTTCTCGCCCGATCGCATTTCTATCGTGCACTCTGCGCCGACTGGCAGTGACAGCCCCTCTGCCTCAACGAGGACACCTGTCACGGCAACAACTCTTCCCTGTACTCGAACAAGATTGTTTGAGTCTAGAGATTCCAGTGCAGAGATCAGGCTCATCCAGCCACCTGAGAATTCTTTACCAGTGCAGATTCGATAAGGTCCAGTTGCGTGTCGATACTCATATCGACAAAACCGGTTTCGCTTCGAACTCTGCAACCGCCTCTACGGATTGAATCTTCACCTACGACTTCAGCAGCTTCAGCACCCTTAATTTTTCTATTCAAGTCCGGAAGGAATTGAACAACAAGTGCAAGGTCTGCCGGATGGACTTCGATTCTAAGCTGTCGCTGGTCAGAGATTCTCTGAACAGCGATATCAATGTTTTCAATGACAAGATTTGGTAACTCAGGAAGTTCTCTTCGTAGAATTCGTTCTGCGATTCCACGAGATAACGCGACCGTATCTCTGCGCATTTCGCCCACAGTTTCGTGCCAGCAACGTTCAAAATCTTCAATACACCGTTCCAAAAGACCTGGGAACTTTTCACAAGCAGACTCAAGGAGGCCTCTCGCTAATAACTCAGCTTTTTCTTGAGCAAGACGACGACTCTCTTCGAGCCCTCTTTGCCGGCCTTCTTCTATTCCACTTTTCAAGCCCTGCTCGTAACCATCCTTGATCGCTCGCTGTCTCAACTCATCCAGATCTTTGGTGGCAGAGATTTTCGATTCCTGAATCTCTTTAGTCACCATTTCGTATTTTGCTGAAAGTTCGGCCTTCAGTTTTCTCCGGCGTTCTTCACCTTCTGTGACCAACCTCTCCCTGAGGTCGCCATAGGCTTCACGAAGAGCTTCGAGCTCCATACGGGCCTCGATAATTTCTTCCATGCGCCCCTCCGTCCCAGGTTCAGATCGATCAATGGTCATTTCAGGAAACCTCTCCTGATTTATTGTTACTTCGGTTCTTTTTGATCAGGTCAGCGAGTGCAGGATTCGTCGAACGAATATCTTCCATGACTCGATCATCAATCTCGGGTCGTGTTTCTACTGTTGTGACGAGAACCGGCGATTCTGATTCGACAAAAGAAGCGGCACTCAATAACTCAAATGCCGCAAAAGCATCCTCGATGTCATCTTCGTCAATTCTTGTTTCAATTTTGTCGACGAGAGAAAAGAGAACTTCACATTCCGATTCCTCAAGTTCTTTAAAGATTTCTTGACGACTTTCCGCTAGATCAAAAATCATCAACGCCAAAACACCTGTACCAGGAAGCTCGTCGATGTTCTTTGCTATCGCCTTCAGAATTTCAATGCGCTCGAAGAACGACTTTTTCAATATCTGCTGAATCACTGGGGGTTCTTCATCGGAACTCAGTTGGCTTACGAAACCGGCGAAACTTCCAGACGAAGCGAAATCGTCTTTTTCAATGTACCCGCCGTGAAATCCTGCAACGGAGAATCGTTTTTCTTTATTCTTGGGTCCTTCTCTGAACATCAAGACGACCATGAGAATTGAGAAAAATGTGAAGAAGAATATTGTTGAGTTCTGATTATTTTCAACCGGAACGCTAGCAGCGAAATTCGTATCAGCAAATTGGAACGAAGAGCCTACCCATTTCCCTTGTGCACCGATCAGATTGACCGGGATCAACTTTGCTGTCACATGAGCGGATTCAGCAAAAGTTGCATTCAAGTGCTCTTCCAAGTTCACAGAGATATCCTGCATTACAGACTGAAAACTATCTGCATGAGGCACTGCTATGACAGGGCTAAAGTTCAAGGGATCATCGTATTGACCGGGATCCAAAATCGATTTGGTAATCTCTCTATCGACAAAAACGGTGACTGCGATATCTCCCATTTGACGATTTCTTTGATTCACCAGTTGAGCTTTTGCATTCTGAATCGACTGACGATTGACCACCGATGGGGGCAATGGTCCTGTTACTGGAGCAAAATTAATGATGGCATCTCGAATATTCAAGATACCCGGCTCCAACGTAATGGCTGATTCGACACTCACTGATTCGATTTCGGAGTATCCAATATCAACTTGGACTTTAAAATTCCCCGGCTCAAGAATCTGCCCCATGTACCTAGATACCTGGTCAGTGATCAACTTCGATTTTTCTTGAATATCAGCACTCGTAGGAGTGTTTATCGCGATGTCGTATGACCGACCTACGGTGTCGAATATGTCTATGTTTCGCTCTGGAACATCAAACGCAACGCTGATGAGTTTAGATATCGCTTTAGTGATGTTGCTAGAGAGCCCTAGTGATTGAGCATCCGAATCTAGGGTCAACGTCACATTTACGCGACTAACGGCTTGAGACAGCCCTATACCTTGCTTCCCAATGGACTTTCTATTGGGAACAATGTTAACCGCCGTGACCCCCTCAAACTGGGAAACATCTTGCTCTGTTTCCAGAACAATCTCTTTTATCCCTGTTACTTTTCGAGTTCTTTGTGGGAGGAAAAAGTTATTCAATGGCGGTAGTATTTTGGCAGTATCCACAGCTTCTTTTTCGCGTGGGACATACTGATCCAGAATACTGAGGACTGCAGCGACGTCTTTTTGACGTACTTGCAACACTCCATCTTTGTTGTACTTGTATTCAATGCTGTCGTTCGAAATTTCCGAAACAACTTTTTCGTGCGATGCATCACTCGCTCTCGCTTCATTCACATCAATCCAGGTTCCGGAAGAAGTGCCTCCGAAAATGTTGTAGGCGAGAAAGAATATAAACAGGCTGAAAATTAATTTTCCGCCCTGTCCCAACTCTTCCCACATTTTCGTGAATTCATTGGTCTTCTCTGCCGTTGGCTGAGACTGACGACCTGATTCACTGTTCTGCTGTTCCATCCCGATCCTCTTTCCCGATCATGCTCCTCCGAAGAAGGAGACTGTCCCCCTGAATGCTTTTTTCTCAAATCAAGAAAAGGGGCCTAGTTCACCAAGCAGTTCTCATGCCAAGGTCGAAAGATTCGCTCTTGGTACTCTGAACCCGAACTGACCTTACTTTCCTCCTCATTGTGTTCACGTTCAGGCAATCCTGATGCCCTGACATGACACAACCTTGCTCGGAAACGCACATCGAGTGCTCTTCCCTGTGAAAGGGTGACATATAGTTTATAAAGTGTAAAGCGCAATAGAGGGGTAGTTGTTCCGGTAATGTCTTTTAGGCCCGTGCTGGCGAGTTCTCATCGCCCCGAGTCCGAAATTGGGTATCCTGAATTGCTCTCTCAGATTGAAAATTGGAGACCCGTGACCGAACTTTTGGTCGTCATTGCATTAACGCTGTCGATTTCTTTTCTGTGTTCTCTTCTAGAGGCAGTTCTGCTGTCGGTCTCTTTACCCAGTCTCGAAGAGAGACGGGAATCGAGCCGTGGAGTCTCTCTGCTCTATATATTGAAGAAGGAGCGCTTGGAAGACGCGTTGGGTGCCATTTTGATACTCAACACCATTTCACACACGGCTGGTGCTTCTTATGCCGGGTATCTGGTCGGTCAGTCCTACCCCGCCTGGGTGGGTTTTTTCTCGGCGGTTCTGACCTTTTTGATCCTGACCACTTCTGAAATCATTCCGAAAACCTTAGGGGCGATTCACTCCCGCAAATTATCCTCATCGGTCGGTTACATCCTTCAACTGATGACGTTTTTACTCAAGCCGATCCTCGCCTTCACCGGCAAGATGACTCGTTTCTTTGGTGGAAGCGGCGGAGAGATCGTCTCCAGAGGTGAAGTCGAAGCCATGATCGACATGGCCGGAAATGAAGGCACCCTCGCCAGCCATGAAAAGGCGCTCTATCGCAACATTTTGCGTCTCGACGAGATTCGGGTGGGCGACGTGATGACCCCCAGAACTGTCATGGTCGACCTCTGGGAAAACTCGACAATGCAAGACCTGATCGCTGAAAACAAAAGGGGTAAACTCCCCAGCAGAATCCCGATTTATGGTTCAACCCGTGATGGGATTACCGGTTACATACTTCTGCGAGAAGTCCTCACAGCAGCTCTCGATAAAACTCAACACAAGATCCCACTCACGGAATTTCGCCGGGAAGTCCGGTTTGTGCCAGAAGTGGCCACCTTGAGACAAGCTCTCCATGATCTCACCAGCGGTAAAGATCCTATCGCTATGGTGGCAGATGAGCATGGGGGCACATGTGGGCTGATCTCCACAGAGGACCTATTTGAGACAATTCTCGGTATCGAAGTTGTAGATGAACTGGACCAGGTCACAGATCTAAGAGACTTTGCCAAAACTCTGAGAGAGAAAAGGATCGATCGCCTTAAAGGCGAAAGAAGTTTTCGGGCTCAAGCCGATGACAATGGTGAAAAGTAACGAGACATACAGTAACCTGAGTCTCCGAAACAGAAGCACAATGTGGTGGGGTGGCAGAGTGGTCGATTGCGCTGGTTTTGAAAACCAGTGGGGTGTAACAGCTCCCGTGGGTTCGAATCCCACCCCCACCGCCAACTTACTAACGCCAGCTCACGAACGCCAGCTCACGAACGCCAACTCACTGACCTCTAGGGGGTATCGATGAAGACTGCTGCGATCACAGGTACTCTAGCCCTGATCATATGTGCAGCTTTCATGATTCTAGGTGATTCAAGAATCTCATCCCGCTTGAATACCGTGGAAGAAGAACACAAGAATACGTTGCTGCTTCTCAAGTCGACGGTGACAGACGTCCAGTCGATAGACACCAGAGTCCAAAGCAATACCGATGCGAGTCTCAAAAACCAGCAACAGATTCTCTCCACCCAACAAGAGCATCAAGAACTGGAAGATACAGTTACTGAATTGGAATCTTCCCATCAGGAAATAGCTTCACGCGTCGAAACGGTTTCTCAAGAACTATCGACACAGTTGGAAGACCTCGCTCAGCAAAAAAAACTCTTGGAGGGCCAACTTTCCAAGCTAGAAGAAAGTCACTCTGCGGAATTTTCGAAACTCAAAGAAGAGTTTGAAGCCCTGAAGAGTGAAATGGATTCCGTCTCTCAATCGCTACAATCTGAACGTAAAGAACATGAAGTAGCGATGAGTGCGCGCATGAGAGATTTGGAACAGCAACTCAAATCTGCCCATGAAGATCGGGTCGATATGGTAGTCCGCCAAGGACAGATGCAAAAACTCTTAGAAGACCTCATTCGTTCACAAGAGGATCTCCAATATGAGCTCGAAAGACTGAAACCATTACCGATTCCAGAGTCACGATAAGACCAGATTATAGACGAGAACACTTTCCCCTAGCCCTCTTCACTCTTATTATTCAGACTATCCCGATTTAACTGATTCAGGAGTAACCTCGATGACTTTTGATCCGTCGAAATTTACAAAATCAGAAATCAGAGCTCGATTCATGGATCAGTTGGCTCAACAGATTCTCATCATCGATGGTGCAACCGGAACTGCGCTGCAAGAGCTCGATCTAACAGCCGAAGACTTTGGCGGTGAAGATCTCGCAGGATGTAACGAAAATCTCATCCTGACCCGCCCCAACGTGATTCGCTCAGTCCACAGGAAATATTTGGAAGCGGGTGCAGACTGCATCGAAACCAATACCTTTGGAGCGACTCCCATTGTTCTAGATGAATATGACCTGGGATCCCAAGCATATGAAATCAATGAAAAGGGAGCGCGGCTTGCTCGCGAAGAAGCGGATGCTTTTTCAACTCCTGAACGTCCCCGTTGGGTATTAGGTTCGATGGGTCCTACTACAAAAACACTTTCAGTGACGGGTGGAATTTCATTTGATGAACTCGTCGATAATTTCCGAGTTCAAACACTAGGGCTTCTCAAAGGTGGCGTGGATATTCTTCTTTTGGAAACAGTTCAAGATGGATTGAATCTAAAGGCAGCACAAATCGGAATTGAAGAAGCAGGAAAAGAACTCGGCTACTCAAGACCCGTCGCTATTTCATGCACCATTGAACCGATGGGGACGATGCTCGCGGGTCAAACCATTGAGGCTTTCTACTCAAGCGTCGAACATTTTGAGCCAGTTTTCATCGGTATGAATTGTGCGACCGGCCCACGCTTCATGACCGATCACTTGCGGTCTCTCTCTGCCATCTCCTCATTCCCGGTCTCCATTTACCCGAATGCAGGATTACCCAACTCTGATGGACTCTACGAAGAGACTCCCGAGATATTGTCAGCGAATCTACAGCCCTTCCTAGATCAAGGTTGGGTCAATGTTGTTGGAGGATGCTGCGGGACAACACCTGATCACATACGCGCCATATCCGCTATTGCGAAAAATGCGACCCCAAGAGTGATCAAGCCATTTAAGACACTCACTCTCTCAGGAATAGAATCCGTCGACGTTACTGAGGATACCGTTCCGCTCATCGTAGGAGAGAGAACGAATGTCATCGGTAGCCGTAAGTTCAAGAAACTGATCGCTAAGGATGAGTTTGAAAAAGCCGCCGAACTAGGAAGAAAACAAGCTCGCGGAGGAGCGCACATCATCGATGTGTGCATGGCAGATCCTGATCGAGAAGAACTAGACGACATACTGAAGTTTCTTCCGGTACTCACAAGGATGACCAAAGCCCCTCTCATGATCGACTCGACCGATTCCAATGTCATCGAGCAATCGCTAAAGCTCTGCCAAGGGAAATCAGTCATCAACTCCATTAACTTGGAAGATGGCGAAGAGAGATTCGAATCTGTAGTGCCGATAGCACGACGCTATGGTGCAGCATTGGTTGTAGGTTGCATCGATGAGGACCCAGATGACGGCATGGCGGTAACTGTCGAAAGAAAACTGGCCATCGCGGAGCGATCTCATGATCTCTTGACTCGTAAATACGGGATCCCAGAACAAGACATCATCTTTGATCCCTTAGTCTTCCCTGTCGGAACAGGCGACCAAAAATACACCGCCTCAGCATCTGCAACTATTGATGGAGTTCGGGCGATCCAGGAGCGATTCCCAAATTGCAGCACTGTCCTTGGTATCAGTAACGTTTCATTTGGACTTCCTCCAGCAGGAAGAGAAGTTTTAAATTCGGTCTTCCTATACCACTGTGTTCAAGCGGGCCTCTCGATGGCCATCGTCAATTCTGAACGCATGGAACGGTACGCTAGCATCCCGGAAAACGAACGTGCTCTTTCAGAGAATCTCATATGGCAACGCACCGCAGACCCCATCGCGGAATTCACCGAGTTCTATCGCGGCAAAAAGATTGCAGCGGAAGGCCAGTCCCCTCTTCTTGAGCTCCCCATCCCTGAAAGACTTTCACAAAACATCATCGAGGGAACGAAAGAGGGCCTTGAGGATGCATTGGCCATCGCTCTAGAGACATATGACAGCCCACTCGCCATCATTAATGGTCCCCTCATGAACGGAATGGCCGAGGTGGGGCGACTCTTCAACGACAATGAACTGATCGTCGCCGAGGTCCTTCAAAGCGCAGAAGCCATGAAAGCTGCTGTCGCATTCCTTGAACCGCACATGGAGAAATCAGAGATCATCTCAAGAGGAAAAGTTCTCCTTGCGACTGTTAAAGGGGATGTTCACGACATCGGGAAGAATCTAGTTCAAATCATTCTTTCCAATAATGGATTCGAAGTCGTCGATCTGGGGATAAAAGTTCCACCTGCACAACTGATCGATGCCGTCAAAGAGCACAATCCAGACGCGATCGGGTTATCGGGACTCCTCGTGAAATCTGCGCAGCAAATGGTTGTGACTGCAGAAGATCTCCAGAGTAACGGAATCAATTTACCTATCCTTGTCGGCGGAGCGGCTCTTTCAGAAAAATTTACTGCGACAAAAATTCAGCGTGTTACTGATTCAACAGTGATCTATTCCAAAGACGCTATGGATGGACTTCGAATCGTAAATGAGATTCTCGACGACGAAAAACGAGATGACTTCATCGCTTCCGTAAAAAGAGATCAACAACGAATTACTGTCGGTGGATCCGCTTCATCTACTGTATCGGTAGCAGAGATTACACTTCCTGAACGATCTCCTGAGATCTCTATTTTGGAAGAGGTTCCTGCACTCATTGATTTCGAAATGAAATTTGAGACCAGTATCGATCCCAGAGAGATTTATCCACTGATCAATCCTCAAATGCTTTACGGCAGACATATGGGGCTTCGGGGGAATTTCACAAAGAAAATCTCTGCAGGTGATGCCAAGGCAGTTCAACTCAAAGAGTTGATGGACAACTTACTGGACGAGGTCACTCAGAGAGATCTGCTACTTCCACGTGCGATGTGGAGACATTTCCCTGCCAGTTCGAGTTCTGATTCCCTCTTCATTCACTGTCCTGAGAATGGGCAGATCATTGAAACCATCAGTTTGCCGCGACAACCCAAGCCACCATTTCAATCCATCTGTGACTACATTCTTCCTGCCGCGGAAGATGGAACTGCCAGAGATCATCTCGCGATGCTCGTGACCACTTCTGGATCTGGGGTCAGGGACCAATCACGAGTCTGGCTTCACGAGGGTGAATATCTTAAATCCCATGCGATTCAAGCGTTGGCAGTAGAACTCGCAGAGGGCCTTGCAGAGAGAATCCATAAAAAGATTCGGGCCAGTTGGGGATTCCCTGACGCAGAAGACATGGCTCCGTTGGATCTCTTCCGTGCACGATATCGCGGTAAAAGGTACTCATTTGGCTACCCAGCCTGTCCAGATTTATCCTGTCAGGAATCGATCTGGAGACTCCTCAAGCCCGAGGAGCATTTGGGAGTCGAGTTGACGGAAGGATTCATGATGGATCCGGAAGCGAGCGTCTCCGCATTGGCGTTCCATCATCCGGATGCCAACTACTTCGGAGTCGGCGGACGAGAAGTTTAGATACTTTTATTCCCAGGCTTTGAGATCACACTGCTCCGACAACGTTTCAATATCCGTGCGTAGAATCTCGGTCAACTCTGTTTTGTTTCCACTCCAATAGCGTGGTTCACCGATGACGGCATCTACAAAAAACGGTACGAAGATCGCTTCTCCTTTGGGGAGCGCTTTTCCACAACCATGAAGAAAGATGGGATAGACCGGTGTTTCAGGTAGTTTTTTTGCAAGATGAGCCACGCCATTTTTGAAATCACTGACCTTCTCTGCTTCACCCCTACTTCCCTCTGGAAAAACGATCAATATTTGACCGTCACCGAGAGCGTCAATACAGCCACTGAGTGGATCTCCACTTGAAGCGGATAGCTTTCTTTGGATCGGAAGAATCCCCATCACATTCACAGAGAACCACGCTAACCAACGGTATCGCATAAAATAATCCGCGGCTGCAACTGGTCGAATATTACTTTGCATACTGAGTGGAAAGAGTGACTGCAAAATCAATGTGTCCAAATGGCTGTTATGATTAGCCGCCAAAATAGCAGGACCCTTTTTAGGCAGATTCATCCGCCCTCGTACATTCATACCAATCACCACCAATACCAGTGGGCGCACAATCAGCAGATGGAATAAGAGCTTGAGAATCTTGGTCATTGATTAAGGCATTATGTAGTAAGTGAAGTGAAAAAAGAGTGGAGCGGTGTAAAGCAAACTATCGATACGATCGAGAACTCCACCGTGCCCGGGCAAGAAAGTCCCTGTGTCCTTCACCTGCATATCTCTCTTGATCGCGGACATCACGAGATCACCAAAAAAGCCACAAGTGGCGATGAGGAATCCGGCCATCAGGGTTTGGGCCAGACTAAACCCCGTAAAAATCGGCCCCAATAAATATGCCATCACCATCGTCGTCAGCAGGCCGCCAAGAAATCCTTCTGTCGTCTTATTAGGGCTGATTTTGGGGATGATCTTGTGTCTCCCCAGCGACTTCCCCCAAACATACTGGGCGACATCATTCCCCTCGGTCAATATCAATAGGAACATGATCAATCCACTTCCTCCGGCTGGACCACAGATATCACCGGAGAGTCTTCCCAGATATGCAAGATGACTGAAGCCAAAGACACAAGTCATCAAACCCCATTGCGTAGTGCTGACAGATCTCAAAAATCCTTCAGTCTCTCCAACAAGAACCAAGCGCACTGGTAGCAGGAGAAACATATAGACCGGAATGAAAATAATGAAAACTTCATACCAACCAATGTGGACCCAGTAGTACTGAACAGGAAGGGAAAGATAAGCCCAAAAGAGCATTCGGCGATCAGCACGCCTCGTCGAAATCATTGAATAGAATTCTTTGATCGCTAGGAAACTGATAAATCCAAAAAACCACAATGCGATGTGATCTTCCACTGCCAATGCAATAAAAAGAAATGACACAATATAGAACCATGTCTTCAAACGTGGTGGAACATCTCCCAGGTCTTTATCGGGATTTGTCTTTCTCTGTATTAATACGTAGAGACCTCCTAACACTAGGAGACTAAATATTATCAAAAATGCCTGAGTGACAGGCTTCGGATGCTGAGAAAGAAAATCCATCAGTTGCACTCGGCTAGTCCTTTACGTGATCGCTGAACTATTGTCAAAATTTCTAGCAACACGATTCCCCACAGTATCAGCTCTACCCCATCTCCAAGTGGTACTCCCAATCCCAGCAGCAAGGATAGGCCTCCCAATATAAATGCACGGTCACTCTTACCCATGGGACCGTCATATCGGCGACTAGATCCAATCTGAACCGATACGACACCGGCCATTTCGACAACGATGCCCAATAAGACGACAAGAACCACGGCCAGAGGATCAAAGACTGGAACCCATGCTAAAGGAAGGTAAAGGGCCGCATCGGAGACGACATCGCCCATCTCATTGAGAATCGCACCTAATCGAGATTTCATATGATGTTCCCGGGCCAACATCCCATCGATAGCATTCAGTGCCATACGGATGAAGAGAACTCCAGGAATCATCAATAAAATTTGAGGAACTGTTTCAGCTTGTCCTGAAACATATCCAGGGAGTGTAGAACCGGTACCACGATCGATCGCCAACCAAGTTCCAGCTCCGAAGGAGAGCAGTACCGCAGCGATTGTGACCTGATTAGCCGTTACACCTGAACGAGCCAAGAGCTTCACCAGAGGACGCAGCAATTTCTGGAACCCTGGTTTTACGTCATAAACACTCACCATAGTTTTCTCCTGAAAAGAAGAACAAGGCCTGTTAGATGAATTCCGATTTTACTCTACAACTGACGCTACAATTTGATTGACGCTAAAATTGACACACCGCTATTTATCGATTCTCAGTACAAACTACCTTTTGGTGGGGAGGATAGATATTATTTTTCTTTCTCCTTCGCGCTCAATTTCAAGCAAGACTTCAATACCTGGCTCTAATTTCTTCAACAATTGTGAATACATTCGTAAATCAATCACGGATTTCCCGTTCAAGGCCATCAATCGATCTCCTGTGCGAAGGCCTGCTTTCTCTGCAGGAGAATCCGGCATCACACTATCAAAGCGAACTCCAGGACCTGGGTCTGTAAAATCGGGGACTGTTCCCAGATAGATCTTTCTGGCACCGGTCGGCACAGTTCTCTCTGCACCATTCTCACTGCCTTGTTTCAAGGTCGAAGTCAGTGGTTCTTTTCGATCTCCTAGGTAAGCCAAAGTTTCTTTGAGCCACTTGCAAACTTTGACGAGACCTTCGGCATTCACCTTTTCTGCAGTATCACTCGGTCGGTGATAATCAGCATGAGGTCCTGTCGTCAGCTGGATTCCAGAGATCCCCATCTGATGGAATGTGACATGATCTGAACCACCAGGATCATCATTGACCGATATGGCCTCAACGCCTGTTGTGAAACCTACACCCCTCACAATATGAACCCATTCGGTTGCCGTTCCGGTTCCAAGAGCCAAGAGTTGATTTTCTCCAAATCGACCCACCGCATCGATACTGATCGCTGCAAGAGCATTTGTCAGTGGGTATGCGTTCCCTCCGGAGACCAGTCTCCTTGAACCTTTCAACCCCCACTCTTCGCCACTTGTGGCAACAAATAGAATCGGTCGCTCCGGTTTGCTCACACGCTTAAGCCAACGTGCGGTTTCGATCAAGACCGCGACACCTGAAGCATTATCATCTGCACCGGGATGAATCTTTCCCTCATTCCCTGCTCTGACATCGGGCCAACCATTTCCCAAATGATCGACATGAGCCATCACGACAACCGGCTTTTGATTCAACTCCGGATTTGACCCGGGGATGATTCCCAAAACATTCTCCAACTTGATGTCATTTCCATCCTTCACCTCTTGCCATGAATCGATGAATGATCCGTCTGGAGCCGCGGGTATAAGACCCGCTTTTTCAAACTCACCAGCGACGAATAGAGTCGCAGACTGCAAGCCTTCCGAGCCAACTCCACGGCCCTCTCTCTCAGGGTCTGCTAACCATTCAACATGCTTCATCACCTGACGAGGATCGATCACCTCTCCTGGACGAGCCAGTGGGGATCGCTTTTCAGAGGGCAGTAATTGCCTCGATCCTGGGCTGTCCCAAAAGAGTGGCGAGCCCACTGCAGACCACTGGCCTTTCATGAAATTGGCAGGCTCTTCTCCCCGAAAAGCCAAGTATGAATATTTTCCGTAATGCGGCAACTTCCGTGCGAGGCCCGGAATCGCAGACTCCATAGGGGCTTGGATCCACCCTAAAGTCTGGTCCCCTTTTCTGCGGACCTGAATCGTCGAAACATCTGTATCCCCCTTTAGAGAGGAAAACGGACTCTCTTCAAGAAATAGATCATTGAGCCCAACGTGATCCCCTGAGAGGAACCAGATTTCGGTAGAATTTCCAATATCGGAATTCTCGTAATAATCATCCCATGAGACGATCTCAAAATCACCGGACTCAGCCCACGTCGAGGCCAGCTCATGCCACGGCTGCCCAGGGCGACTCTCTTTTGGCAGAACGATGATGCCTCGATCAGCACCAAAAATATCTCCCAGTGTTGGCGGTGATTCTGCACTATCAAGTCTTCGGAACACGTCAAAAAAAGGATCTACCCGAATACTCTCAACATCCGATCCCAATCGCATTGAAGCGACTCTCTCTCCCTTTCCAAAAGAAGCAAAATCTTGCTCCCATTGATTCGAAGATGATCGAAGCCAATACACTGGAACTCGTAACGGAAAACTATTACCGGTTGAGGCCTGAGAAATTTCAATCTGGGTAAATTCGTCCCCTTCGACTTTAAGTTCCAATTCAGGAGCCCCTATTGTGGTCACCCAGGCATCTACAAAAGTAGTCACATCCATGCCGGAGGCACGAACCTCTGCCTGCAAGGCATTCGCAATGTCTTGAAAAGAAGCTTTGGAGTAAATGTTATCTCGATAGAAGCGGCCTAATCCCGAAATGAAGCGGTCATCCCCCATCTCCAAACGCAACATGTGCCAGAGCATCAGGCATTTTCCGTAACCTATCGCTTCAGTAGCACCCGAATGTCGACTTCTGAACTTTTCCAGAGGGAAATCTTCCGAGCTCTGAACATATGAAGCGTATTTTTTAAGGACATCTCTTCGATACTCTGCACCCTGCCCTGAAACTTCTTTCATCAGATGGTCAGCGAGGTAAGCGGTCAGCCCCTCACACCAGTTTCCTGAGTCCACATCTACATAGACAGAGTTCCCCCAGTAATCGTGGAGAATTTCATGGGGATATGACGATCGAATAATAAAAGGAAGCCTTATTACTTTTGGTCCCAACAGAGTGAATGATGGCATTCCATAACCGGTCTCCCAGAAATTTTCTACCAGAGCAAACTTGGGTTGAGGATAAGGGCCCAACATCCCGCTATACATTTCGATGTATTGCTGAGTCGCCTCAAGATACTTGGCAGCCAATCCTGAATCGTCCTGACGAAGAAACGCCATCAAGTCGATACCATCGATTTCAGAGTAGAAGTCAAAGTACTTTCCGGCGACGAGGTAAATCTCTTCCTGTGGTGTTGAACATTCCCACCGGACACGAGTTTCAGTTTCGCCTTTTTGATGATCCACTCGTCTCCCCTGCGAGACGGCATCCCAATCGGCAGGCAAGATCACAGACAAATCGAATGTCAGCATCGAATTTCTGGGCTGTGGTATCCAAGCCGTTGACCCCGCAAGAAATACACCCTCTTCTTCGATGGTCCCTGCAGTAGATGAAAAAGACCGGCTAGATCCCGCACCGATTTCACGGCGAGGCTCCCGGATGATTCCCTCTGCTGAAAGTTGAAGTACTGCGCCCTCCTTCGGGGGAGTCCAGCGCCATTGGTTTTTAATGATTTCAGGACGTGGATCGATCCCCGGATCGTAAACTCGAGGTCCACTGGAAATCAGTTCGAGAATTCCTTCACCGGTACAGCGCACCTTCAGGGCCTTATGAAGGTCAAATTCAACCGGCTCAGCGAAGCCATGATTCAAATCATCAGCCTCAGGATAGCCAAGGCTAATACTCCATGAGATGTGGCCTTTTTGAGGGGAAAGACGCACCTCTCCGGTACACTCGGGACGAGTGCCTCCAGAGCCCGATATGAGGCATGACAGAGTGAATATCCAGGGGTATATCAAGAAATCGCCGCCTTTCACCCGGATCCTATCGTCAGGAGCTCCTGGAGTCCATCTTGACAGTGAACCTTGACTCGGAGACCTGATCATATTCACATCGGGGAGCGAGACACGTCATCGTTGAGTCCCAATACTGGTTTCCCCTTCGGAGGCCCCCCCATCGATGCGCTGATCCATAGCCCAAAACAGCACTAGCGGAGTGATGATGAATAAGTTTGATCAAGCCTTTATCAAACAGGCTCACAAACAAGGACTGCTTGATGAGAATGCAGTTCGATCGATTGCGGAAGATTCTGAAAGCGATAAAAGCATTCAGGACAAGGTTGTTGCGGGTGGACACATGACGGCTGATCAGGCCAACAGAATTGCCCGAGCTGTCAGAACTGCTCTCCCACCCGAGATTCCTGGTTATAAATTCCTGAATCCCCTCGGAACTGGAACGACCAGTGTTGTTTGGAAAGCCGAACAAATCTCTCTGAGTAAGACTATTGCTATCAAGGTCTTTTCTAACTCAGGTTCAGAAGATCACTTTAAAAGTCTCATCTCAGAAGCACGGAATGCTGCCCGTCTGAATCATCCGCATATCGTTCATGCATTAGATGCAGGAATGACGGGAGACGTCTGCTGGTTTTCCATGGAATATGTTGAAGGTGAAACACTTCAACAAAAGTTGAAACGCCGAGGAACACTGTCTGATAGAGAAGTCAGCGAGTTAGCCCTTTGTATTTCCCAAGCACTTTCACATGCTCACAAGGCTGGACTTCTTCACAGAGACCTGAAGCCTGCAAACATTCTTATCTCAGACGAGGGAACCCAAAAAATTACAGATTTGGGCCTCGCCGTTTCGACCGACAAAGGAAAACAGCTTGAGCATTCCGAATTGCTCAAAGGAACTCCTCATTATATTTCACCAGAACAAATCAAGGGTGAGCGAGTCGATGAAAAAAGTGATCTTTATTCACTCGGAGCAACTCTCTATCACTGTCTAACTGGGAAGCCCCCCTTTGAGGCCGCGAGCAATAAAGAAATACTCAAGAAACACGTCAAAGAAGAAGTCATCCCTGTTGTCACAATTTCTGGAAAAGAAACCTTTCTGGATGCAGTTACAGAGAAGTTGCTTTCTAAGAATCCTGACGATCGATATGCGAGTGCAGATGAGTTGATAGAAACACTCAATAATCTGGATAACACCGCAAAAGGATCACAAAGATCTGATGGTAGAAAAAGAAGACGGAATCCTGCTGCTCCTAAAGTCACTGCCCCTTCCAACAGACAGGTAGGAGGCTCCTCGCGGGCAGACCTGAGAAGTAACAAAACCATGATCACCAAGATCGGGACCGGAATAGGATTGCTCCTATCTGTGTTCATGATTTTCTCTGCACTCTCTCAAGCCTCCAAAGGAAAACCGGATTTCGAAGTCATTCGAGAGGAGAGAAGGTCTGAAGTCAGCAAGCTCAAGATCGAGCGACGTATGAGCGCTGACGAAAAAGATTATTTGCGTCATGAAGAGAGTGGTAGCACTAGCCTGACATCCATTCTCGCTCAGGATCAAGATCTCCAAATTCGTGCACTCAAAGCAGCGCTGAGATCCTATGGTAATACGAAGTCCTCAGTCCGAATGGTTGAGCAACTCGATTTTCTCCAAGGAAAAATCGTTGAAGATCGTCAAGCAGATGGTCGCATAATCCTTGCTCAAGCACGCTCCCTCGCAGGGGAGGGTCGCCTATGGAACGCTATTGAAACCTTGGACGAACGTCCCAGATCGGCACGTCAGGATCGGGAGCTCAACTCTGAAATCGAAAAACTGCTCTCCGTGTGGGAAGATCAGATTGATGACCTCTACGAATCCGACAGCCAAAAAGTTGAATTCCACCGCAGCAGAAGAGAATTCGATACTTCTCTTACGCTGATTGAAAACATTAAATCCTATGCAGATCCTGACCTGATCGCAGAAGCTGAAAAAATCCAAGAACAAATCCTCATCGAGAAAGCCACCTTCGTGAAACAAGAAGGAGAAAAACGAAGGGGAGAAGAGTTCGCCAGTTACAAAGCGATTTGGCCTCAGTACCGTGAGCTCGCAAATAACAGAGACATCAAAGAGATGATCAGTCTGGCAGTAGGCCTAGACAGTGAACTTGCGATCGAGGAGTTCAAATCACGGATCAACACAGATCTCGAAGCTTTTCAGATACTCGACGGCTTTATCAAGAACTCACTTCAAGCCATGGTCGAAAAGGGTGAAGACAAAAAAGAAATCGAACTCGTAAGAGTCCCCTTAAAGGGAAGTACCAGAGACAGAAAAGATCGAGGAGTCGTCGAACGAGTCGACACCGAAAATGTCTGGCTACGCCTCTCTGATCAAAATGCTGTTATGCCATTCCGAATAAATGAGCTGAAAGACGCATTCATTTTCCAGCAAGTCGCTGAAAAATTTGGGAAGTCTTCACAGGAATACCGAATACCTATGGGGATTCTGGCTATCTATAGGGGCAATTTCGATGTCGCCTCGGAACACTTCAGAGTTCTCAAATCAAAAGGAACAAATCCTGAGACATGGGAAGCGTTACTGGAATGGGCACGTCGAAATTCCTGAACACCTCGGGCTGGGTCGATCATTGACCCAGCTTTGAGGAGATCCTTTTCCAATCCTGCTCATCGTCCACGTCTTCGAGGACCAGAGGATTATCTGTTTCAACATGATCAATATTGACGCCCTCACTCGCAATCAATGCTCTGAGGTGCGGGGGACCGTCTTCACGAACAAGTCGTGATACGACCTCGCGTCGAATCAACACTGGGTGACCCCGCTTGAACTGGTATGAAGGAACCCAAACATCCGCAAGAGTGTTCACCTCGGACTGCTCGATAAGAGCCTCTACATCTTTCGACCCAATGCCGATGACATCGACCGGATGAATCAGCAAAGAATCCCATTCACCAGGTTCTTCTATCGCTCGAATAATACTGGAGACGGGCCCTGCAGATGGGTCTTCATTCTTTAGATGTTTCAGTTCTCGACGCTGGGCTTCTTCTACGATTAGGTCCGAATGACGACCACCTTCAACAATGAAGACTTCATCGCAACCCCCCATACGGAGTGCTCTTTGCAGCCTCAACAATACAGATTCTCCGGCAATACTTAAAAGTGCCTTGGGCCGGCCTAAGCGTATAGAGTCACCCGCAGCAGTAATGACTCCTCTTATTTTCACTATAGGGTCTCTCCCACTTCATCGATGGCGAAGAATGATTCGATGGCAGTCCTGACCTGATTCCATGGTCCCTGTACCCTTCGACAATCGGGAAGGCTATTCAGGAATCTTTTACCATAAGGGCGCTGAATCATTCGAGTATCTGCTATGACAACAACACCACGATCTTCTACCGTCCGAATCAACCGACCAAACCCTTGCCTCAAACCGAGGACAGCTCGGGGCAGTGCTAAGTGAGCAAATGGGCTTTTCCCTCTCGATTCAAGTTCTTCTGCACGACCCTGCTCTAGAGGATGATTCGGAATCTTGAAGGGAAGACGAGGAATCACAACACAAGAAAGAGCAGCCCCGGGTACATCAATACCTTCCCAATAAGACTGATTTCCCAATAGAACAGCTCTTCCAGAATCCACAAATTGTCTTAACAATTCTGTGCGTGGGGCTTCTCCTTGAACAAGAAGAGGCATTCCCAAAGACTGCAGCACTGGGCGAATCTTGGTTGCACAATCACGTAATGCCCGATGTGATGTAAACAGAACAAATGTCCGTCCTTTTGCACCTCTTACCGAGTCAATAATGATCTCATTCACCTTCGTGGCATATCCAGACCGATCGGGTTCCGGAACATCTTCAGGTAACCCCAACAAAACTTGCTCATCCCAGAGGAATGGTGATTCAAAATCTTCCTGCTTGAGACGTTCCTTCTCGACCTGATCCCAGCCCAATCGATCCGCTAAAAATGACCAAGATTCTCCGACTCTCAAAGTGGCACTGGTTTGGATCACTGTTGAAAGTGGGCGGTAAAGATGCTCAGCGAGAAGTTCATCCACTTTTAAGGGAGCCGCTCGAACGAGAAGCTGTTTTTGTGGCTTCGTCGTCATCTCAACCCAAGGTTGTATGCCACCACCCGCTCCAAGAACAAAGTCAACAGATTGAATCTGTTCACGAACCGCCCTCAGGGCTGACTTGATCTCTGCCAGACCCGCCTGATATTCGACCTCTGGCTCAAACGAATCATCTTCAAGGAGATCAGCACATGTCTGTAATAGTCCCCTCAGCCCTTCAAGGCTATCTCTGGCGTCCATGAGGGGTGGAGAGATGACGGTCATAGGCATGTGACCCTCTCTCTCTCCCAAGCGTGCCATCAGCGATCCATCGCGTCTCCCTGAATCCCCTGCCAGATGTCGAGAGTCATTTAAACGTATCTCCAGACGATCTAGTGACGCTTCAACTTCCGTTCGTACTATTCCTACTCTAGGAATAATCTTCATGGCCAAAAGTTCCAAAGCTTCGCTCTGTTTATGACGGGCCAGATGTGATTGGAGCCACGGTAATCGCCCTCCTGCTTTGCCGCGCCGCTTTCTTGGCGAGAGAAGCCGACCGAGAACTTTGAGAAGCCCTCTTCGTGACACCTCAGCACCCAGGTGATGACTGGCGACATCCTCCAGATGATGCGCTTCGTCGAATACCACCTTTTGGTATCCAGGAATGACAAGATCTGACTCGTAATCGCCACGTGCTCTTCTCAACTTCAGGTCTGCAAAGAAAAGATGGTGATTGACGATAACGACATGTGCACCAAACGCTTTTCTTCGAGCCTCGTAATAGAAACATTCTCTATAGTGCGGACATCTTGCTTTTAACGATTGATCAGAAGTCGATTGGAAATCAGCCCATATCTCTTCCGGGACCTCTCCTGGCATTTCTTGGCGAGTCCCCAGAGTCGGCTCTGCAAGCCTATCGATAATGTCTGCAATCCAGCCTTCTCGTTCATCATCTCCGGTGAATAATTCTGGCTCAGAAGAGACCTGTTCTGTTTTTCTTTTACAGGCATAATTCCCTCGACCTTGAATCAGAGCAAACTTGAAATCTATCCCTAAAATTCTCTGTAAGGTCGGCAAGTCCCTGTGGGCTAATTGTTCACCTAAAGGAATTGTAGCCGTAGAGATCACAACCCGGCCACGGTTCTTCACTGCCCAAAGAATCGAAGGAACGAGATATGCGAACGACTTTCCAATTCCGGTCCCTGCTTCGAGTGCAGCGACGTCTCCATTATTCAGCGAGCGAGTGACAGAAAGCGCCATTCGAAGTTGGCCTGATCTTTCTTCGAAGTCCGGAAGCATCTTACTGAATGCTCCGGATTTCCCGAGAATCTCTTCGATCTCAGATGCTTCGACCGGTACTTCTTTTCTTTCAGGAAACGGTTCAACAACCCGGTTCAGGCGAGTGGCGTCATTATTGATAATGAAGAAACCCAAACGTCGGGCCCCCGCTTCAGAAGCGATCGATAGATCCGCAGGGCTTGGAGTGAGATCTCCACCCGGATGATTATGGATGAGGACATGAAAGCCTTCGTCTGCCCTAGAAAGGAATACAGGAACAGCATTTGCCGTTCCACGGGCTACCACTTCAAAGCCATCAATAGTCCCGGATTCGTCCAGTGTTCCTAAAAAGAACACTTCGTTGAATCCTGCTTCCTCGATAGCTCGAGCAAACCGTTCTCTGATTCCAGCGGACATCAGATTTTTGGTATTCAGGCCCTCGGTCTTCCCCAAGTTGTCACCTTTCGATCCTGGATCGGCATTCAAAAATGAATCCAACGCAAGAAGGACATCATCATCCCCACGAGTGCACTCGCAAGGGGAGCAATCAGACATTTCCACCCATCTGGTTTGGAAAAAGAGCCAGACCCCATTGGCCTGTATTTATTTTCAGACAAAAAAATCTCCCTGTCCGGAAATATACCGGACAGGGAGAAATTTGATCTCAATGATTGAGAGGCAGGTTAGCAGCCGCTCGTCGCAGACTGGCAATCCAATGGATCGGTATCGGTGGGATCGACTCCACAGTTAACACCTGGCGCTGGAGGCTCAGCAGCACCACTAAAGAGGAAACCCAGTAGTGAAACTGCATCCGCAATGTTGAGGCTACCGTCATCATTGGTGTCCCCAGAATCGGAACAGCCAGGTGCGGCGGCTCCACTGAAGAGGAATCCGAGAAGAGCCACAGCATCTGCAATATTGATCGCAGCGTCTGAGTTGATGTCACCTCTTCGGAATTGAATCCCCGTAACACATCCAGGCGCACTAAAGCAGTCCGGGTCATCACAATCCGCTAATGAATCGCCGTCGTCGTCCAATCCATTTGAACAATCTTCAACTGGAGTGGGGCCACCCGGTCCGAAGTCATTTCCATACAAGGTGCAGGAGATACCAGTGAAAACAAACTCTGCTGAGTAAGATTCATTCGTTCCATCCCCGTCACCATCCACATCTGGAAAGATTCCAAACTGGCTGAGCACATCGACCAAGGTTCCAGAAAAAGGATCTGGCGCAGGAAGAGTGACCAAGAATGACTCGGTAAGGAAAGCGGCTGTCGGGGTGCTTGTGAACTCAAATATTCCAGGAATAGCCGTTTCACTGAAATCGGCTTCTACGGTCAAGTTGTTGAGCGGAATGCCGGAAATCACGATGGTTCCCGGTCCAGCACTCAAGAAACCGTCGGTGATACTACCACCAGGAAACGCCGAAACCGGGTTTCCATTATCGTCGTATGAATCAGAAGAGAGCAGGAATGAATTTGTTCCATCGAAGTTATTAGTCGGATCGCCGTCTTCATCGACACCGTCCCAAGTCTTCAACGTGATATCCGGATCATTGAAGTAGGTAGGATCGTCAAGATCATCCACTTGTAGAAGAAATGGATCAGAAATCAGATTGGCTTCAAGAAGCGCATTCAGTCCGTCTGCAAGAAGAGGATTACTTCCGAGAATTCCTCCAGTGACGACTTGGCTTGTTGCGACAAATCCATCGAGGGGAGTCGGATCAACAGGCGTGATCTCACAGGAAATTCCAGAGAATACGAACTCCGCAGAGTATGCATCGTTCGTTCCATCTCCGTCGGCATCTGTATCAGGGAAAATTCCAAACTGGTTCAACACATCAACAAGGGTTCCGGTAAACGGATCAGGCGCTGGGAGTGTGACCAAAAAGGATTCCGTCAAAAAAGCTGCTGTTGGAGTACTCGTAAACTCGAATATTCCAGGAGTTGCGGTCTCAGAGAAATCAGCACTTACGGTGAGATCATTGAGCGGAATACCAGACATGATGATCGTTCCTGGTCCAGCAGTCAGAAGACCGTTAGTAATGTTTCCGCCCGGGAATGAAGAGACAAAGCCTCCGGTTACCGGATCCATTGAATCTGGAGTTACGATAAACATGTTGGTGCCAGAGCCGTTATTGGTGACGTCACCATCTCTGTCGACACCGGAAAATGCATTCAGAACAATGTCGGGGTCATTGGTGTAAGTAGGGTCGTCCAAGTTTGCAACCTCAAGCAAGAATGGGGAGCTCGCAAGGTTACTGGCCAACAGAACATTGAGTCCATCTGCCAAAAGGGGATTCGATCCCAATATTCCGCCAGTGACTTCTTGACTCGTTGCCACAAAGGCAGGGCGAGTGTGATCTGCTTGCGCCACTGCGCCACAAATAAATTGTCCGGCCGCAATAAATAGAGCAGCTATCAAAATGGTAAATTTGTTCATGAGTCCTCCTCAATGAGAATAAATCAGTTTCTAATGTAACAATTACAGAGCCTCTACAATTTATTATTCCGTAGTATTGAGCCCGATCAATAAAACTCTGACTCACCTGACACCCTAACAGCGACCATTTCCGACATTCCTGACATGCCACTTCTCGATAAAGGGTTCTATATTAAGGACTTAAAAAGAAGAAACTCGTTGGATATTGCATGAAATCGGGTGACTTGTTTTCCAAAAAAAAATCGGGTCGAGGCGATCTCTCGCCTCGACCCGATCATATTTCGATAAAACCTGAATCAAGATTCCTGAAGACCCTCTGCCAGAATCGAAATGTGATTATCGAGAACTTCCATGAACCCACCCCGTATGGTCCATCTCTTCTCCCCCTCAGACTCGGTTCTCAACATGAGAGGACCGTCGCCAAGAGCGGTGATCAAAGGTGCATGGTTTGGTAATATCCCCACACGCCCATCCAGAGCATGAGCCTCTACGAAAGAGACCTGCCCGTCGAAGACGGAACCCTCGGGCGAGAGTAACTGACAGTGAAGACTCCCAGCCATGAATCTAGCCCTCGGCTTTCATCTTGTCAGCCTTCTCGACTGCTTCTTCAATCGTTCCGACATACATGAAGGCCTGCTCTGGAAGATGGTCGTGTTTACCCTCGACCAACTCCTTGCAGGAACGAACTGTGTCCGCCACTTCAACATACTTACCTGTGAATCCGGTGAAGACTTCTGCAACACTGAACGGCTGTGAGAAGAATCTTTCGATTCGACGGGCACGACCCACCAGAATTTTGTCGTCCTCGGACAGTTCGTCCATTCCAAGAATGGCGATGATGTCTTGAAGGTCACGGTAACGCTGCAGGATTTGCTGTACTTCACGAGCAACCCTGTAGTGCTCCTCACCCACGATTTGTGGATCAAGAATTCTTGACGTCGAGGACAACGGATCGATGGCGGGATAGATTCCCTTACCCGAAATCTTACGGTCAAGAACTGTCGTCGCATCCAAGTGAGCGAAAGCTGTTGCCGGAGCGGGGTCCGTCAAATCGTCAGCAGGAACATAGATAGCCTGCACCGAAGTGATGGAACCTTTCTTCGTAGAAGTAATACGTTCCTGAAGCATTCCCATCTCTGTCGCCAGAGTCGGCTGATATCCCACAGCACTGGGCATACGCCCCAGAAGTGCTGATACTTCAGATCCCGCTTGCGAGAAGCGGAAGATGTTATCGACGAAGACGAGAACGTCAGACCCTGAGGTATCTCTGAAATGCTCGGCCATTGTCAGAGCAGACAGGGCGACACGTAGTCTCGCACCCGGCGGCTCGTTCATTTGACCAAAGACCAGAACAGTACGATCCAGAACGCTGAATTCTTTGCCGTCATCTGTTTTAACAACGGCCTCCTTCATCTCATTCCAGAGGTCATTACCCTCTCGGGTTCTCTCACCGACACCGGCAAAGCAGGAGTATCCACCATGCTTCGTCGCGACGTTGTTGATGAGTTCTTGGATCAGAACGGTCTTACCCAGTCCTGCTCCCCCGAAGAGACCTGTTTTTCCACCCTTGGAGTAGGGTGTCAAAAGATCGATGACCTTGATTCCCGTCTCAAAAACCTGTGTTGAAGCTTCGAGTTCATCGAATGGGATGGCCTCTTTATGGATCGGACGATACTCACTCACCTCAGCGGGTGGCAACTTGTCCACCGGTTCCCCAAGGAGATTGAACACTCGACCCAAAACTTCTTCACCCACAGGTACCTTAATGGGAGAACCAGTATCGGAGATTTCCATATTACGAACGACACCATCCGTCGAGGCCATGGCGACAGCTCGAACTCTGTTCCCTCCGAGATGCTGTTGCACCTCAAGAGTTAACTGAATATCTCCCTGGTCAATCTTCAACGCGTTGTATATCGGAGGAAGGTGTCCTTCGGGGTACTCGGCATCAATCGTTGCCCCGATCACCTGAACTACCTTGCCGACGTTTTCATTTTCACTCACGGGTGTGACTCCCGTCTCTCTACCCAGTGATCGAATCACCGGAGTACATGTTTAAATCAGCCCATGACCTCAACGCCACCGATCACTTCCAGGATCTCCTGGGTGATACTTGCCTGACGCGTACGGTTATAAAGCTGGGTGTATGTTTTGGCCATTTCCTCAGCATTGTCAGTGGCGTTTTTCATAGCAATCCTTCGAGCAATTTGCTCGCTAGCTGCCGCCTCTACCAATGCCTGGAAAAACTGCATTTTCAAGGAAAGCGGAAGGAGCCTTCCCAATATCATTTCTGGATCTGGTTCGAGGATGAAGTCTGTGCCCCCACCCCCTTCTTCCTCCGAAACCTCGAGCGGCAAAAGCTGACGAAGTTTAGGAGACTGTCGACTCGAACTTTCGTAATGGGTAAAGACCAAACTGATTCCGTCAATCTTTCCCTTCTCAAAATCATTAATCACGGGCTCGAAGACTTCTTCCGCCTCGTCAAAGGTGGGTCGATCCTCAAACTGCGTGAACTTGCCAGCAACTTCCATATCAAGGTAACGGAATCGGGCGATGCCCTTTTTACCAGCAACGTAGACATCGACTTCGATACCTTCGTTGTTTTTCTCCTTGATAAAATTCTCTGCCAACTTCAGTACATTGGTGTTGTAACCCCCGCAAAGCCCTCGGTTCGCGGTCACCACTAACAACGCTTCACGTCGAGAAGTCTCGGGGACTCTCAGAAGAGGAAACTCACCGGATTCGGCATCGCCTCCTGCACCACCGAGATCCTTCAGAATCTCGCTGAGCTTGTCGCCATATGGCTGGGTCTTTTCAATTCGCTTTTGACAGACCACGGCCTTAGCGGTGGAGATCATCTCCATCGTCCGTGTGATCTTCTTGGTGTTACTCACCGAGCGAATCTTATTTTTCAACTCTCTGGCATTGGCCACGAGTTTCTCCTCTTGTTCAGTCGGCCTCTAACGAGACCTTCATGAGTCTGTTTACTGGGGCAACTTGGCAGCGAAATCTTTACGGAAGTTCGTCACTGCCGAGGTCAACTTTGTCTCCATGTCGCCAGAGATCTCACCCGTCGAAGTGATCGACTCGAGAATCTCCGGGAATTCAGTACGGATGTGCTCAAGGAACTTATCCTCGAAATCAGCCAGTGAATTCACGGGCAACGCATCCAAGTTTCCGCTGGAACCACACCAAATGATGACGACCTGCTCAGAAATCGGCATCGGCTTGTACTGAGGCTGCTTGAGGATCTCCACCATTCGGAATCCACGATCCAGCTGCGCCTGAGTGGCCTTGTCCAATTCGGTTCCCAACTGGGCGAAAGCTTCCAACTCACGGAAAGCTGACAGGTCCAGTCGCAAGGATCCTGAGATTTTCTTCATCGCTTTGATCTGTGCACTTCCTCCGACTCGTGAGACGGAGATACCCACGTTCACCGCAGGTCTTTGCCCGGCGAAGAACAGGTTGGGCTCCAGGTAGATCTGACCATCAGTGATCGAAATCACGTTCGTGGGGATGTACGCGGAGACTTCACCTTCTTGCGTCTCAATGACGGGAAGCGCTGTCAGCGATCCTCCTCCGAGGTCATCGGAAAGTTTCGCCGAACGCTCAAGAAGACGGGAGTGCAAGTAGAACACGTCACCGGGGTATGCCTCACGGCCTGGTGGACGACGCAAAAGCAAAGAAAGCTGACGATAGGCAGCAGCCTGCTTGGACAAGTCGTCATACACACAAAGAGTATGTCCACCGTTGTACATGAAATGTTCTGCCATGGCACATCCGGAGTACGGTGCGATGTACTGCAACGGTGCGGGAGCAGAAGCGGGAGCACTCACCACGATGGTGTAGGCCAAGGCTCCTTCGCGCTCGAGACGATCCACAACACCAGCGATCGTCGAACCTTTTTGTCCGACTGCGACATAGACGCAAATAACGCCACTGTCCTTCTGGTTGATGATGGTATCGATCGCGATGGCGGTCTTACCGATTCCACGGTCACCGATGATCAGCTCTCGCTGACCACGGCCGATAGGAATCGCGGAGTCGATCGCCTTGATACCGGTTTGAAGCGGCTCGTGCACAGACTTTCTGTCAGCGATTCCCGGTGCAGGAGACTCCACAGGACGGTAAGTATCCGTCTTGATGGGGCCCTTACCGTCAAGGGGATTACCGAGAGGATCGACCACTCTTCCGAGCAAGGCCTCTCCGCAGGGAACCTGCATGACGGTACCGGTCCTCTTGACTGCATCGCCCTCTTTCAAGGTCGAAAAGTCTCCAAGGATCACAGCTCCGATTGAGTTCTCTTCCAGATTGAATGCCAGGCCGTTGGCACCGTTTGCAAACTCGAGCATCTCACCTGCCATGCAGTTGGAGATACCATAGATGCGGGCGATTCCGTCCCCCACCTCGAGTACGGTGCCCACCTCGTCGACGGCCAAGTCAGACTGGTAATTCTCGATCTCCTTCTTGAGGACAGAGGAGATTTCGTCGGCATTAATTTTCATCGATCAGGTCTTTCCCGAATCGGGTTTGTAACACTTCTTGACGAACTCTGTGCAAATGACTGCGCAAAGATCCGTCAACGACCAGGTCACCGACCTGAATCGTCAATCCTGCGAGGAGTTCGGGGTCTACCACTTCGGTAGCCACAACCTCCCTGCCCGTTTTTGTCTGAATACTCGCCACCAAAGAATCCCGCTGTTCAGCGGGCATCTCGACGGCACTCGTGATCGTAGCCTTGACTCGGCCCGCAGCCACATCTTCCAACTCCGTATAGGTGTCGGCGATGTCCTGCACCAAGAACTGACGTCCCCGGTCAATCAGCAACTTGAGCAAGTTAAGAACCTGCTCAGCCACCTTCCCCGTCAAAGCAGACGAGAGTACAGCTTTTTTGTTTTCCCTGCTGATCTTAGGGCTCTCGATAAACACTCTCATCTGAGGGTCATCCGAGATGGCATGCGCAACGACTGTCAGTTGTTCACCGAATGCCGAAGCTTCCCCAAGGGCACTACCGACCTGAAGCATCGCTGATGCATAGGCCAAAGCTGCCGGGTGTCGCTGTTTTGTCGAAGCCGCCATGGGCTACTCCTCGTCGATTGCTAGTCGATTTTCTGGTACTGCTCAATCGCTTCCTGGGCGATGCGCTGGTGATCCGATCCCTCCAGGGACCGGCCGATCAAACGCTCGGAAATGGTCAACGACAGATCCACAGAAAGTTTGTGGACCTCGTCGATCGCCGTATCCTTGGCTCGACTGATTTCTGTGAGCGCTTTGTCGGTCATCGCTTCCGCTTCTTTTGCAGCAGAAGCTTTAACTTGCTCGGCAACAGCCTGCGCATCTCTTTTTCCTTCGGCGACAATCTCGCTGGCTTCACGACGAGCCTCACGAAGAATTTCTTCATTCTCCGCGTTGGTCTTCGCCATTTCGGCCTGCATACGATCGGCAGCCTCTAGAGATTCCTTGATCTTGTGCTCACGTTCTTCCATGGCCTTGACGATCGGTCCCCATGCAGCCTTCTTGAGGATGAGGAAAGCTGTCAGGAAGATTCCAACGGTCCAACCGGCCGTTTTGGGGTCTATGTCAAGCAGTCCACCTGCTGCAAAAGACACCTCAGGAAAGAAGAGAAGAGACACTCCAACGATCAGGAAGGAGAACTGGTTACAAAGACTCTTCATTATTTACCAGCGGCCTGAAGAGCTTTGAGCTCCTGCCCTTGGTTGAACAACTCAACAGCATTCAGTTCATTAAAGTAGCCAACAATTCCAGCCTGAATCAGGAAGCAGATCACGGCGGCAAAGAGTGCCACACCCTCAATGAAAGCCGCGGTCAAAATCATGTTGGCGCGAATCTCGCCAGCCGCCTCGGGGTTGCGTGCAACGCCTTCCATGGCAGATCCGGCCAGACGGCCAATTCCCATGCCTGCGCCGATGGCGGCAAGCCCTGCACCGATACCTGCGCCCAGAATGCCGTAGTTAAGAATCGAAGCATCAGTAGCCGCGAGAGCAATGAAACTCAGAATTTCCATAGTTTCCTTTCTTGATCACCCTCTGGGTGATCCACCCTTCACTTCCCTGTGAAGCGCATTGATTGATTATTTTAGGTTTTTCTAGTGCTCCGGATGCAGAGCAGCTCCCAGAAAAACTGTCGTTAAATTTGTGAAAATGAATGCCTGAATCATGGCAACCAGAAGCTCAAGGAAAGTCAGCAGTACTGAACCCACTGCAGAAACCAGCGCCACTCCGCCACCATAAAAAAGATCATCCAATGTTGCTGCTGCTGTTCCTGACATGATGACAGCGAGAAGAATGTGACCACCCATCATGTTCGCGAAAAGCCTAATCGCCAATGCAATGGGTTTTATCAAATGCCCTGCAGCCTCAATGACGATCATCAATGGCCACAACGGTGCAGGACCCACAAGCAGGTTGTCTTTCCAATAGGAGACCACTCCATTTTGCTTCATGCCAAAGAAGTGATAGGTCACGAAGGCGATTCCCGCGAGCGCTGCGGTCACACTGAAATTACCAGTGGCAGTCGCCGAGAAGGGGACCAATCCCAACAGGTTGCAGGTGACGATGAAAAAGAAGTAGGTCCAGAGAAGCGGAAGGAAGCGATAGGTGTCCGCTCCCAAAGTGGGCTTCACCATATCGTCACGCAAAAAGACCAGCATCGCTTCGAGCATGCTCGAAAGAGTGCCTTTGGATTCGCCGGTCTCAATCTGCTTCGCCAGCCCCTTGGCCACCCGGCTGAAGAGGAAGACGCAGATGAGAGTGGCAATCAGCATCATCATGACATGCTTCGTCAGCCCGATCTGATCCAGAAAGGGATGAAGTGACTTGTCGAGCACATGGCTCAGTGGATCACCAGCAGCAAATGTCAGCATCCCGCACCTTTCTGCTCGCAGAACTGTCTCGATTCCCAAGTCTCATTTAATACGAGGGATCAAGACTCCTGCTACGATTCCGTTTCCTTGTTCTGTTTCAAATCCCCACTCGAAGCGGGAACGTCTTTTCGTTTTCTCACCGTTTCCTCCTGCAGATACTGTTGCAGGGAGAAAATCTCTACACCAAGAACCACGAGGTAAAAAGAAACCGTCGCGATCAGTGTTCTACCGCCAGTCTCGCGGCCGTACATCTCAAACACTGGCACCTGACTCACCGCCAGAACCAATGCCCTCAATCCCATCCCCAGAAAAACCTTGCCGATCGCCCGGTCCGACTCAGACCGAAGCACAGCCAAAAGGTTGCGTATCCCGAGCACGCCCAGCAAGGCGGCCACCAGCATCCCGTATCCAAGGATAGCCAGCGTGTCCTCTTCCCAAAGAGAAGAGACCGGCGAATACACTAGGGCTCCAATGATCAAAAGAAGACCACAAGTCCTCAGCAGAAATCTCAGCGTCAATCGCGAGAGTCCGCTCAAGGGGACCTCCGGTTTCTCGATATTTCGTTGACCTGTCTCAAGTCAGTACTTGCACTTCAACCCCGTCCGGATTCCTTCAGGGCTTGAACGATCACGGAAATGAAACCCAGGAGACATCCTCCCAGAACACCCCACGGATCTGTTTCATACCGACCGTCGATCCATTGACCGACCCATACGAAGATCACGAATGCCAACACCATTTGCAATCCTATGGTGCTCCAACCCGCAGATCTCTTGAGCTCAACTCCTGAAGGATCTTTCGCTGAATCAGCGGAGTCTTTCGATCGTTTTTGCTCAGCGTTTTCCTCTGTCATCTATCCCCACTCCAGAATCGGCTCAACAAGGAAAACAACCCTTTTCCCCCGTGAGAGATCCCCGAATTATTGGGTTCGAATCTCATGAAAACGTTCACGTGTGGCGAGGATAGTCCACCCTGACAAAGGGGGTCAAGCAATTCACAGACCCCTCCCCGAACTGGCTGCAGAGAAGAAAAATCCCATCCCGGGTTTTATCCAGAATGAGCCGATCTGGAATATCCGCTTCTGAGACCGATCTGAAGCCCAGATGGGGTATTCGAGACCTCTTCAGCACACTCCTGCCGGATCAAGAACCCAGTGCGTCCACCACTTGCTGAGCCCTGACTGACGCAGGATCGATCAACAATGCCCGATTTGCGATTTTGAGGGCTTCAGAATTTTCTCCAAGTTTCCACAGAACCCAACAGAGATCCGGATAGATCTCGCCGAGAACGGGCTCTCCCATGGCCAAACGAAGATTCAATTCTCTTTTAGCATTGGGCCAATCCTGAAGTTCTAAAAATGCACGGGAAAGGAGGGCATGACCTTCATCTCCATAAGGTGAGATATAAGGCAGATCCCAGGCGGCTTCGACAACTCCACTCCAATCTTCCCTTTTGGAAAGCGTCTTCGCCAAAAGGAGCCGGGTCGGAGCATCATCCCGATTGTAGAGCACTTGTGATTGGAGCGACTGGATCGCGGCATCTTCCATATCCAGATCTTTTTGTAGAGTCGCCAGTTGGGCCCATGGGCTTCCGCTTGATACCGGAGAACCTGTCGCGGTGGGCGCTTGTGAGGTGGCTTCAGTTAAGAGCTTCAGAGGTTCTTCGGTTTCACCCCTCTTTCTGAGTTGATCCGCAAGGAGCAATCGACAACGCCAACTCCAAATCGAATCTCCTTCGATCGCCTGCCTCAATGAAGCGATGCTCTTCTCCTTCAAACCTTCATTCAATTGCATCAATGCTTTGACCGCTGCTAAATCTGGATGGTCTGCCTGAAGTTTTTCAGCCTTGCCCAAAACCAATTCGGCATCGGCGATTTTTTTTGCCGAGAGATATGCAGAGGCGAGCCAAATCCAATGGCGGGCGTCTTCAGGATCGTCTTCGGCTTTTTCTCTCAATACATCAATATGACGCCCCTCAAAGCTGGGCCCCACTCCTGCTCTCTGAACTCTGATCGCCAACCACTCTTTAAACTGTTGATCAAATTCACGAGTGGAAACTCCCAGAATATTCTGGATCACTGAAGGTGTGGCTCCTCCACTGGAGTAGGCTTTCAACATCTCCCTGATGGCCGAAATACCTTTTTTCTCGACGATCATCTCGCAGATAAGTCCACCCTGAACATAGCCGACAAGAATCTCTCCAGGCCATTTGGGGCTCATAAACGCACCTTGGAGGGCGTCTATGGGTCGAAGAGTCCCTGCGTAGAACTCCGAGGAAACCATCAAGGGTTCGTGCCTCTTCCAGCGGGGTCGCGTTCGGCCTTCTTCTAATACAGACAACCCCTCTCCGAACCATCTTGGGATTCTGTGTTTTGCTTTTTGTAACGTCACGACATGAGCCAACTCATGGACAGCCACCGCACCCCAATTACCCGGCAATGCATTTGGTGTTGTCAAGGTAACGAGTCGTCCAAAACAAACTCCACTCGCAGCCAAACCCGGAAGCCCGATCGACCTTGCAGAGAAATATGAATGACTAGAAAAATCTTCTATCGTCAACGGACGCAAAACTTCAAGACCATAGTCTGACTCTAGTGCAGTTCTGGAATCTTTCATCAATGGCATCAGGTACGGCATAAGGAAGGGCCCCTCATCCGATTTCATTCGAATGATTAAACCGTCTTCTTCTCGAGTGATGAAATTCTCATCGATATGCTTCATCAAGGTTCGAGTATTTTTTACCCAGACATTAAATCGATCTTTTTGCCACGCTTCTTCAAGAACTTCACGCCCCTTCTCTTCTAATCCGCTTCTCAAGGCGTTGATGGAAAAGATGGCATATGACTTGGGGATACCCGGATCTAGTTCCATCGCCTTCAGGGCAAATTCAGCAGATTCCCGATAGAAAAATCTATCGACAAGTCTTTCCGCAAGGGTTGCGTAAAAGAGGCCTGGCTGAGGTCGAGAGGCTTCAACAGAATCCCGCAAAGCGGCAAACTCATCGAGCTTTGCAGTGGCGTAATACACCGCTGCCAATAACCCCTGAGCCTCTTCATTTTGCGGCTGAATGGCGAGAACTCTTCTGTAGTACTTCTCTGCCTGGGGCCAATTCTCGCTAGAAAAGGCGATATCACCCTCTAGCAAGAGTGCCTCCGGATGGTCAGGCCATACCGCATGAGATCTGGCCAATAACTCCGTGACCTCTTGACCCCGTTCACCCGGGTATGCGTAGTCGGTCCAAATGGCTCGCGCTAAACCCACCAACGCAGCTGCGCTTTTGGGATTCGTACTCAAAGCATCTTTAAAGTGACTTCTAGAATCGGGGTAATTGTATTTAGAGAAGAGCGCCTGGCCGCTGGCCACATGTGCTGATACTGATTTTGGATCAAGATATAGAGCACTATCATACATCACTTCGTATGCATCTCTAAATCTCTGCAACCCCTCACAAGCTTTTCCAAACCAAACGAATTTATCAGCGCTTAATCCCTGTGCTTCTGACTTTGGCATCTTTTTATAAACATCAACAACTGCCCTCAGAAGATCTTCACCTTCTTTTCTTTTTCCCTCATTGATCTTCAACATTCCGAGCTTCGACATCGCTTCGAAATTTCCGGGGTCGATTAATAATGCTTTTTCAAAGTTTTCAGTAGCACCTTTATAACGTCCCAAGCTCATCTTTATCTCGCCCAATAGCGAATAGAGATCTGCGCCAGCTCCTTCTTTCTCGATCACTTTTTCGAGAACCTCTATGGCATCGGCACCTCGACCTTTTTCAAAAAATAGTCGTGCTTCGAGTAATGGAAACTCACCGGGCTCTTCCTCTACCCAATCGAGTGCTTCTTGATACTGACCCGTCTCAAGGAGCAGCCGAAGTTCTTCTGCATCTTCGCTGGACTGGGCCCAGCCAAATCCAGGAACAAAAATGAGTGCCAACATACTGAGTAAAACGCTATTGATTTTGATCACCTGGGACAAGGTCATGGGCATTGCTTCTCTCCACACCGCATTCTCTGGATGAAGTTCAATTTGCACCCGACTTCTCGGGGGCGAAGTTTTCATATCCTACACCAGTTGCTCCTCAGGGACATTATTCGACTGATACTGCAATATCTCCCTGAACAGTTTCCCGGCGATTTGTCGTGTTTGGCCTGACCATCCTATTCTCCTATGTAGGCGTTGTGCCTCATTTCGTAACTCAGGGAGGGAGTCCCGCTCTTGGCCGTCAAATTCACCGAAAAGGCCGAAAAGGTCCTGCAGCTCGCAGGTAACGAGGCGAACCGCCTTGGCCATGGCTATATCGGTACAGAACATATCTTGTGGGCCTTACTGCATCAGCCTGACTCTGTGGCTGTGCAAGCGATACAAAAATGTGATCGCACCACAGATGAATTGCTTCGCTCACTTAGGGAAAGTCTCGATCGTATCCCCTCCAGTAAAGGGAACCATATCGAAGACACCCCATATACACCCCACGCAAAACGCTGCCTTGAACTCGCAAGAGAACAAGCTGTCGTCCTTGATCAATATTATATCGGTACAGAACACCTACTGATCGGATTGAGTAAGGAAGACGAAGGGGAAGCTTCGAGAATTCTTGCGGAAAGAGATCTCGGTAAAGACAGACTACAAAATGTGATTCAGAGAATGCTTGGAGGAGATGTGGACAGTTCTCAGGGAGCCGCCGTTAAACGATCTGGAATAGCAACACCCACGCTGGACTCAAACGGTGTGGATCTCACTGCTATCGCAGCACAAAACAGACTCGATCCTGTGATCGGTCGTCAAAAGGAGATTGATCGCATCATTCAGATCCTCTCCAGAAAAACAAAGAACAACCCTGTTGTCATGGGAGAGCCTGGTGTTGGTAAAACAGCCATCGTTGAGGGTCTCGCACAACGCATTGCACAGAGTGCTGTTCCAGAAACGCTTTCACGAAAGCGCGTGGTATCACTCGATCTCGCTTCTCTCTTGGCAGGTACTAAATATCGCGGAGAATTCGAGAAGCGTATCAAGGCGATCATTAAAGAGATTTCTGAATCCGGAAACGTGATCCTCTTTGTCGACGAATTGCACACCATCATGGGTGCGGGAGCTTCCGAGTCGAGCTTGGATGCGTCAAACATCCTCAAGCCAGCACTCTCGCGCGGCGAGATTCAGTGCATCGGAGCGACGACCCTCGATGAATACCGTAAGCACATCGAAAAAGATGGAGCCATGGAGCGTCGCTTCCAGCCCATCATCGTCGATCCGCCCAGTCGTGATGACGCACTTGAGATTCTCACAGGACTTCGAGATACATTTGAGGCTCATCACAGGGTTCAAATAACAGATGAAGCTCTCGAAGCGAGTGTCGACATGTCGATTCGCTATATCTCTAACAGGTTCCTTCCCGATAAGGCTATCGACGTACTCGATGAGGCCTGCTCCTGTGAACGATTGCAGCGCACCACTCGTCCGCCAGACCTGACAGAGATCGAGGAAGAAATCGATCAGTTGCAACAGGATAAAAATGAATCTGTGTTTGCACAAGACTTCGAACTGGCTGCTCAAATTCGAGACAACCTCGAAAGTAGGAAAAACTACAAAGAGCAAATCATTTTTGATTGGAAAGCCAGTTCAAAGGAAGTGGATGGCCAGGTAGATGCTTCAAGCATCGCGAAGACTGTCGCCGAAATGACAGGCGTTCCCATCCAGAATCTTCAAGAAGAAGAAGCTTCTCGCTTGCGTAAAATGGAAGAGACACTGCATGAAGATGTAGTCAGTCAAAACCATGCCGTTCATTCGATCAGTCGCGCAATCCGAAGAGCTCGTGCAGGTCTCCGTGATCCACAACGCCCCATGGGATCGTTCGTATTCGTAGGCCCCACCGGTGTTGGAAAAACTCTTGTGGCAAAGTCCCTAGCGAAGTTTCTCTTCGGAACCGAAGACGCCATATTGAGCATCGACATGTCGGAGTACTCTGAAAAGCACTCCGTCTCCCGCTTGATTGGATCTCCTCCTGGATACGTCGGATACGATAAGGGTGGACTGCTGACCGAGAAGGTACGCCGTAAGCCCTACCTGGTCGTTCTCTTTGATGAGATTGAAAAGGCACATGCCGACATCACCAATACTCTTCTTCAGGTACTCGAAGAAGGACGATTGACAGATGCCTTTGGCAGAAAAGTCGATTTCAAAAATACGATTGTGATCTTCACTTCAAACCTTGGAGTTCGTGAAGCAGAGAACAAGTCTTCTCTGGGCTTTCTTGAATCAGACTCCGAAAGCAATGAGGCATCACGGAATGCGGTCTTAGAGGCAGTTCAGTCCTACTTCCGCCCCGAGTTCCTCAACAGGGTTGACGAAGTTGTAGTCTTCGACGAGTTAGACACGACTGATCTGACTGAGATTCTCGATTTGGAAGTTGCTAAACTCGAGAATCGTATCTCTCAACTTCAGTTGTCGATTCAAATCGATGACAGCGCAAAGAGGTACCTCGTAAACGAAAGTGCAGGCCCCTCAACGGGTGCCCGTGGTCTACGAAGAGTTCTTGAGGACAAGTTACAGGACAAGATTGCTGACCTGATCATCGACGGAAACCTGACTCGAGGAGGAGTCGTCAATGTCTCCCTCCCCGAAGACGGAAACCTGATCGTCAATGTCACTGCAACGAATGAAGTTCAGTAGTCGATTCTTCGAGATTGTACTAAAGCTATGATTTGATACCTTGACCGTGGTCATCGAGAATCGATGACCACGGTTTTTTTTGGAACAGGTACGCGGATGCAAGATTGTCCCCATTGTGGAGCAGAAGTATCAGAGGGCCGATTGGCGTGCCGTGAATGCGGCAGCGACCTCGACACCGGTTGGCAAGATTCCACCGATATCGACTATTTATCAGTCGATCTTGGAGATGACCCTGTTGAAAACACAGTGATCAAAAAAACCTTCCAGAAAAATATAGTGATCTTGCTTATTCTGGGATTTATCTGCATTCCCATTCTTCATCAATTAGGTGTCAGAGGCTGGGACTTAGGGAATGTGATATTGGCAGTTCTCTTCACCTCTGCGGTCCTCACCTTAAAGAGAAGCGACGAGAATTAGTGCTCAGTTATTCCTGGGTCTGATCCTAGGCTCTCAGAACTATTTTCAACATTGCCCTGATCACCCTTCCATGCCACAGCCGTGATTCCCAAAATAACGAGTGGCCCTCCTATCCAAAAAGATTCTGGAGGAGCTTCTTTTATAACAAGCCACACCAAGAGCGGGGCTCCCGCCATCTCTCCCAAGTAAGAGGTTGAGACCACTGTAGGAGGTAACCTTTTCAATGCCGCATTGAGGGGAGTATGGCCTAGCAGAGTGGGAAACAAGGCGAGCAAGAAGGCGTATCCCCACTCTTTTTCCCCTATCGGTAAAACGGGCAAGTCTTGAATCCATAAATAGACCAACAATGCCAACGCCGCCACGGAATAAGCCCGGGATGTATATACCGCTGTCGACATCTTTGCCGTGGCACTTCTACCCGCAAGAAGATATCCGACAAAGGCCAAAGAACCGATCACAGAGAGAGTCATCCCTATCAGCTTAGCCTCAGCTTCATCTGCACTTCCCGATTCTCCCGAAAAGAGTGCAAGAGTAGATGTCCCCACAAGAGTGATCAAAACTCCAGTGATGCGCAGGGCATCTGGCTTAGCCCGCCCTCTCCAAACCTCGATCCCATAAACGATGACCGGATGGAGATAGACCAACACAACAGAAGTGGCGACAGAGAGATATGCCAATGAAGCCATCCAAGCGCCAAAATGAAGTGCAAGGCACGCACCGGAAACGAGAATAGCGGCCCCACCTTGTTTGAAGGGCACATGCTTTTCCCTGAGTGCAAAAGCGAGAAGAACCGGGATCGAAAGCGCCAAACGGAGAAATGCCAATTGCACTTCTTCCATTTCCGCCAGTCGAATCCATAGCGTAGACGTAGAAATCCCAAGAATACCGGTAACCAGTAATACCCAGGTTCCAACAGATCTCTTCAAGCGCTCCCACCCATGTGCCACTCACTATCAAGCCGGTGTGGATTCGAAGAATTTATTGATAAGTCATCTGGGAGCAAAGACTCTGAAAACCCTTGCCAACAAACAGGTCTTTGAAATCTTTCCAAGGCCGTCATTCCTACAGATGTCCAACGTGAATCGGTCGTTGCAGGCCAAGGTCCGCCATGTTGCATCGCCTCACCCACCTCCACGCCTGTGGGGAATCCATTCAGGACGATCCGCCCAACCTTATCTTCCAATCGGTGGACCAGATCCATGTTTCCAGAAAGTTCTCTCTCGGTAGCATGGATAGTTGCCGTTAACTGCCCCTCAAGAGCGTTGGCTACACTTTTCATTTGATCCGCATCTTCACACTCAACAAGAAGAGTGCTCGGTCCAAAGTTTTCCTCCTGCAAAGATCCGTCTTCTAGAAAACGAGAAGCTGAAGTGACGAGCAATCCCGATTGAGCAGAACAAGGACTATCACCACTGGGACCTTGGCCAATCAGCTCAACATCTGATTTCTGAGACTGCAGAAGAAGTCCTTCCTGATATGCCTGATGGATTCCAAAATGAAGCATCGTTCCAGCAGGGTTTTTCAATAGGTGCGCCGCGAGTTGCTCCTTGAAAAGTTCCGATTGAGAACTTTTTTCAATCACTAACAAGCCCGGACTGGTACAAAACTGCCCCACGCCTAAAAGTACACTTCCTGCCAATCCCTCTGCGATGGCTTCACTTCTTTCAGAGAGCGCTTCAGGGAATATAAACACTGGATTGGTGCTCCCCATCTCTGCGAAAACAGGAATCGGGCAATCTCGTTGAGTGGCTAACTTCCACAGCGCCATACCTCCGGCTTTGGATCCGGTAAATCCCACAGCAGAAATTCTTGGATGCTCCGTCAACCATGCCCCCGCCTGATGAGATTCACCATGTAGCATACTGAAGACTCCCCCTGGTAATCCTGTCTCCGATACCGCAGTAGAGATGGCAGCAGCAACCAGTTCGGAGACACCGGGATGAGCCGGGTGTCCCTTCACGATGACAGGACAACCGGCAGCCAGAGCACTCGCCGTATCTCCTCCCGCCACCCCAAATGCGAGAGGAAAGTTACTGGCACCAAAAACTGCCACGGGCCCCAAGGGAATCATACGTCGACGTAAATCTGGCCTTGGAATCGGCTGACGATCGGGATCAGAACTCTGAAGTACTGCTTCGCTAAAAGCACCGGTCCCGATGGTTGCTGCGAACTGCCTTAATTGCTGACAAGTTCTCCCCATCTCCGCTTCGAATCGACCTGCAGGAAGCCCTGTCTCTTGGACGCCCCGGGTCTGGATTTCAGGGAGCGCTGATTCGAGATGACTCGCAATCGACTCCAAGAGTTTTATTCGAATCTCTTTGGGAAAGAGCAGACGCTGGTCATGTATTTCTTGTGCTTTCTGAACAGCAGTATTCACCTGCTCAAGATTCACTTCCGGAAAAAAGGGCTTTAGGTCTGAACCATCTTCAGGGTTACGAGCCTGAAAACCGTCTTTCCCCGAAACTTTTTCTCCTGCAATGAAATGTACTCCAGTGGTCATGAAGTCTCTCCACTTCCCTGTAGCTCAGGTCGACACTCCATCGCTGCACGGATGATGTTCAAAGCGCTCTCTCGCAATGACCCTACCGCTGGCATGCGAGGCGATCGAACCATCTCCGATCCTCTGTCCACCTCCTGCTGTACGAGTTTGATCAATTGAACAAACTCCGGTACACAATCGAGTCTGAGCATCGGCAAGAACCAACGATAAATTTCATCTGCTTTCTTAGCTGCGACGGGATCATGAATTCCATGAAGTGCATTTTCGAAGAGGGAAACCGATTCTTCTGGAAAAGCATTCACCAAACCCGCAACCCAGCCGACCGCGCCTTGTCGAACAGCCTCGACAACCATGTCATCCAAACCGGCAAAGAGGGCTAAGCGATCTCCTACCAAGGATTTCACGGCGGTGATACGGCGCGCATCTCCACTTGAATCCTTCACTGCTTTAAGTCTTTCTTGACGGTCAGCAAGATCCGCTATCCAACCTGGAGGGAAGTCGACTCCATATGCGGCAGGGTTGTTGTAGAGCATGCATGGAAGATCCGTAGCAGCCATCACCGCTTCCACGTGAGACTCCATTTCATGGAATGGGCCCTTATGGATATAGGGCGGCAATACCATCAATCCTTTTGCACCCATCACCGAGGCCGTCGCCGCCAGTCTCCCGGCTTCTTGCGTAGATGCTGCCGCAATCCCGGGTATGACGGGAACACGATGTCCGACAGCTCGAACAAGGGTGTCGATAACTCGTTGTTTCTCCTCAAATGAGAGGGTGGCTCCCTCTCCCAATGAACCACATGGAATGATTCCCGTGGCACCGTTATCAACCAACCACACTGCATGCTCAGAGAGAAATGCGTAATCCACTTCACCTATCTCGTCGAACGGAGTCGTAATGGCGGGCATGACCCCAGCCCATTCCCACTTTAATTCGGAACTCATATCGATCCTTCCAGATCACATGCCCGGCAATAAGGCACCACACTTGAGTCATGTTTCCACCCCAATGACGGCATCCACCTTGGGGACTTTGATTTCATGATTCTACGCCAATTGATCCACGGGAACCCGTGTCGAAACGACTTTCAGTATTGAAAAATATTCTTCAAACTCTTCGCGATCTTCGCAGCACCAACAGAAACAAAACCGGTGCTCCCAGTGACGCCGTAATCACACCCACAGGCACATCCCTGTTTTGCAACATTATTCTGCCCAAGCCATCGCAAAGCGGAAGAAATGCAGCCCCAAACATCATCGATGCTGGAACTAGAAAACGGGGCTGTCCCCCTCCAAGTATTCTCATGACATGAGGGCAGATCAATCCGACAAATGCGATGGGGCCACAGGTGGCCACCCCCGCAGCAACACCCAGAGAGGACAATCCTACTCCCAAAGTTCGTATTCTTGGAACATTGACACCTCTACTTGCGGCACGTTCAGATCCTGTGGCCAAAACATCTAGGGGTCTCAACAAAGTCAGCATTCCCACGAGCGATATGCCAAAGAAAGGAGCCGCCAAGATCCAGCGATCGTAACTGATCAGCGACAAGCTCCCCAAAGACCAGCGCAAGGCATCGAGAGCCATCACTTGATCAAATCCCAGTCGCAGGGCCGAAGAGATCGCTCCGGTCATCAAGGTCAGAGCAATTCCTGCTAGGAGCACATCTTCTGTACGGGTTCGAGATCGAGCCGCCACTGTAGCGACCAGCGCCGTTACTCCCATGGCTCCAACAAATGCTGCCAACGGAAGCAGTGGGAATCCCCCCAATTGCAAAACCGTTCCAGAGAGCAACGCAATAATAACTCCCAAAGATGCACCGGCAGTCGTTCCGACTGTTCCCGGTGTCGCCAACGGATTTTGGAGCAGGATTTGTAGGACCGCTCCAGCACCCGCCAAAACGGCTCCCATCGATAACCCGACGAGTGCTCTTGGAACTCTCAAGTCAGAAAAAATCTTGTCGCCCAACTCCCCCTCGAGGGTCGGGCCAATCCAGGCTGAAGCGAAACCTGCGCAGAGCGTCACGACGCACCAGAGAAACATCTGCAAGAAACTCCAACTTTTTCGAGGAGCCCCTTCCACATTTTCTGTCTGTAGTGCAGGTTTTACTGAATGAGCCTCCCCGTAGATTTTATCTCTTGCGTCATCCTCTAATGCAGATGCATCCGGAGAATCCAAGATGACTTTGCCTTCTGAGAGAGCAATCACCCGGGTTTGTATCTTCGAGATTTCTTTAATCAAATGCATATCGTGAAGAACAACGATGACGGTTTGACCCGAGATGGCTTTTTCTTGTAAATCCACAAGGAGTCTCTCACGCCACAATGGATCCAAATGATTCACCGGTTCATCCAGCAACCAAGCCGGAGTCGACTGCGCTCGCAAGGTCGCTATCTCCACTCTTTGACGTTCCCCGCCAGAGAGTTCCGTCCACCATCTCCGAGCTAGATCTCCAGCTCCGGATTCTTCCAAGGCTTCTCTCGATTTTTCCAGAGAAACGGGGCGAGGTTCGTCCAAGTGATAACGGGCAGCAGCCACAACTTCTTCAACGAGGATCGCTTCGGGAGAGTGAGATTCCTGAGGTAACCATGCAAACCAATGAGCCCGTTCACGCACGCTCATCGATTCTAGGTTTTCCCCCTCCACATGGATCTCTCCACTCGCTATGGGAACTTGTCCCAGTAATGCCGCAAGAAGAGTCGATTTCCCCGATCCATTCGCTCCTAGAATGACAACGAATTCTCCATGATCGATCTCTAGATCGACGTTCTCGAGAACCGTTTTCCCGCCCCGCTTTACTGTGAGTTGGTCGAGACGAAGCCAGGGTTCAGTTTTCATCAACAACCCTCTCCTGCACATTCCTTCGACTCAATCGAGAAATCTCTCTCCGAAGAATCTCAACGAGGGTGATGAGTTCCGGACCTTCATCGAGAGCTTGAGGATGGTAGATCGCTCCGATGGTTCCTTTTTCGAGTGCCGACAAACCTGGGATTCCAATATATGCAGAGGCGATTTGTTCACGGGAGGGTCCAGCATCTTCATTCGAAGGCACCAAATGCACGATGTAATCGGGATCGATTTCTACAAGAGATTCCAGTGATAACTGCGGAGCACCTTGTAAGGGCACCTCGAACGGATGCCTGAATCCTGCGGCATGAAGTACTTGCCCATGAAGAGAAGATTCACGAATCACCCAAGGGCCACCGCTTCTGTCCATCTCTCCTCCTATAACGAGAAGAACACGGGGAGCATCTGGAGTGACTCTCGATGCGAGCGAGGTTCTTAACTGTTCAGAGAGAGACAGAGCCGCTTCTAGATTTCCACTGATCTTTCCAAGCTTCTCCACACTGGTGCACATCTGATCCACGCTCGACCAAGGAAGAATCACCGGCAATCCAATGCGTCTCAAAGAGTCGATAGGTACTCCCGCTGCCGCTCGCACCAGTAGAACCCTCGCTCCAGACCGAATGATTCTTTCCAAATCGGGAAGCAGCGCTGTTCCCCCACGAGGAAGATCGCTCTCGATATGACAATAGTCACTCACGACCGCCAAGTTGGAGGTGGCACCGATGACTTTGAGTGTAGAGGTGATACAAGGTGCCAATGATCCCAATGGGTCGGCGGCTGGGCTTGAAGCGTCTTGCGAAACTAAAGTGTCTTGAGAAATAGGCTCCGACAACCAACCTGCCAACAATGTTGCAGTCAGTACGAGGATGGTCACGGTGACCAATGCGATTCGATCGATGACTTCCTCCCTTCCATGCAACGGCCTCGACAAGTTCAACCTTCAAGATAACCGATTCAGACAGGGAAGACTCCCTATCGGCTGGTTTCGATTCGAGCTTCCGGAGGCGCGACCGTCCAGGGAGGTCGCACCGAGTCACTTCCCTCCAGAGCAGCGCACATCGAACTTCCCTCACACACTCTGCCTTGGCAATGACCCATACCCCATCGATGGATTAAACGGGCTTCTCTACGACTGACACATCCCGCTATTTCTCCAGCCCTCACATCTTCGCATCGGCAGATGACATCCTCAGCCCCTGCAAGCTGCAAGACCTCATCTCGCAATGGATGCGCTTTCTCTATCGCCTGCCCCCAGAATCGGTGACGTCGGACTCTGGCCAACAACCTCGATCTCGGATTTCGACCCGCTGAGACTATTCCTGCGACGAGCCCTTCATCTAGAGCCGATTCACTTCCTGCAATACCCGTAGACTCACCCGCACAAAGAACGCCAGGAACTCGGGTCTGTTGGTGTTCATCTACTCTGACAAAGCCATCTTCATCTATCTCGCAACCCAACCCTGCTGCCACTCTCGATTCTGGAATAAGGCCATAACCCACGGCAAGTCCATCGACCTTCAGAGTTTTGATTCCTTGCGGAGTCCGGATGCTGACTTCCTGAACATGCTGCTGACCCCGCGCAGCTGTCACCCAACTGGATGTATACATTTCGACGCCACGAAGTGAGTTCCAAAGTTCTCTCGCTGGCCTCCAACGAGATGGCGACAACAGGAGGGGAATCGCCAAAGCACTTCTGTCGGCGAATGAAGCCTGCTCGACAACCACCACTTTTGCTCCTTCGCTCACAGCAAGTTTAGCAACCGCCAAGAGCAAGGGGCCGGTACCTGCGACAACGAGACGTCGACCAGAGACCGGTAGACCTCCCTTGATCAATGATTGCAAGGCACCCGCTCCAACCACACCGGGAAGAGTCCAACCCGGGAAGGGTAAAAACCTTTCTCGTGCCCCTGTCGCAATGATGACCGATGAACAAAGAACCCGGTGGCGAGTACCATCCTTGACACTTGCGACCTTCAGTTCTTCTGGTTTTCCATCGATCACTGAATATCCCTGAAGTCTTTGAACTCCTGCAATTCTTGCCCGTTCAATCCAGGGGCGAGCTTCGACAGGTGGTGATCCCCGATGACTCCAAATTCGCCCTCCTGGCCCTGGGGATTCGTCGATGATCGTCACAGTTTTGCCCAGTTCTGCAGCAGCACAAGCCGCAGCCAAGCCAGCGGGGCCAGAACCGATGACAGCGACGTCTGTTTCGAAACTCATGGTTTCATGAACTACGCTCACTCCCATCGAAGTTTTCAGAACAGGTTGTTCTCGTTCGATTGTCATCCCCTCCTCGACGTTCACGAGACAGGTTCTGACTCCTCGAACTCCATTCACTGTCGCCCGGCATTCATGGCATGAGCCCATGGCACATAAAGCGCCCCGCGGCTCCCCAGAAGGCGATTTCCTTACAGCAGAAATACCAGATCTCATCAATGCGGAGGTCACAGTTTGATGAGACTCCACCCGGAGAGATGCGCCATCGACATGGATGCATATGGAATCACGCATGATCGCTCTCTCGTTTCGTCAAAGCAGAATTGTTTTTATAAGGCCTAGCAGGATCCCATGGCCAAGGATCCAATGTGCATGACTCCCCCATAATTCTCTGTCGGATCAACTCTGCAGCTGCCGGAGCTTGGGTGATTCCCAAACCCTCAAATCCTGCAGCGATCCAAGTTCTTTGGAGTCCAGGCACCGGACCGAGTAAAGGTTTGCCATCACTGGTGGCAGCCCGCGCTCCCGTCCATGTCCTGAGAATCGGTAATGTCTTTACTGAAGGGACGAATCGTTCACACCGGTCGATCACTCTCATCATCATATTGGGATCGACGGGCCCAGGTTCACCCGGTCTGCGCGAAGACCCCAGACATAGTTGATCTGTTTGCCGAGGAAGAATTGCGCATGCGACCGAACCCGATTTCGAGCCCGCATGTGAAGTACTGTGATGTGAAGTACTGTGATTTGAAATACTGTGATTTGAAGTACTATGAGCAGCCTTCTGGTATCCCGCTTCAACAATGTGATGATCGAGTATTCGTGTGCCCCTAGCAGTAATGGCGAGATGCCCTTCCCTTGGATATAGAGAAACTTTCTCTGCCAATCTTGCTCCCGCTTCTCCCAATATCGTAAGTACACTAATACCCGTGGCGACGATCACTGCTTCACCTTCAAAAATTCGACCATCTGTGAGTTCCACCATCCCATCACCGATATTTTTCACACTCACTCCAAAGTGACATGTCACCTTCGGAGAAGCGTTCAGGAATTCTCTGGCAGCAGTAGGTGCATAGATAACACCATCATGAGGAACTCGAAGTCCCCCCGCCAAATCGGGAGCCAAGGCAGGTTCCAGTTTAATCAATTGCCTTCCATCGATGCGTTCCGACACAACTCCCACGCTCTCCAGCTTTTTTTGTGCGCCCTCAAGTTGAAGAAGTGTCTCTTCATCTTCTGCAATCCAGAGAGTTCCTGTTTCCCAATAACTATCTCTCTCTGACATCGGTGGAGCATCCGATCTCCAAAGCTCTCGCCCCCTAAGACATAGTTTCAGAGTATCGGGATCTCCTTCATTGACGACCACGTGACCCATTCCTGCTGCGGTCCCGCCCTGTAAGCCTGCTCCTGGCCCAGAATCGATGACGGTAACGCGATTCCCTTCTCGCGCTAATTCTCTGGCGCAAGCGGCTCCAACGATGCCGGCTCCAACGACCAAGAAGTGAGGGATTGCCATCAAGCCACCTCCATTGCGTGCTGATAAACTTCAAGGGTCTTTTCTGCGCATCTACCCCATGTGAAGGACCCTGCATGATCGGCTGCCATACGCAAAGCTTGAGGAGACCTCGCTAAAGCGGAGTGCAGGGCAGAAGCAATTGTCTCCGCATCTTCAGGATCACACTGATCGCCGTGATCACCCGCAATTTCTGATGTCGCTCCTCTTCTGGATATGACCACAGGAGTCTCACTGGCCAATGCCTCTAGCACAGGTAATCCAAAACCTTCGTAATGGGTACAGAATAGAAGTGCTTTAGAAGACCGATACAACGCCGGCAAGATGTCATGTCCACGCCAACCCACTTTGACAATTTGACCCGGAGAATGATCGAGAATCTTTTGCTCCAGCTCTTTTGAACCAAAGGTACTTTCACCCGCAATCACCAACGGGATCTCCGGCCCAAGATCTGCTTTCAAAAAGCCATCGATGATTCCATCCAAATTTTTCCTGCTAGAAATATCACCGACATACAAGATTCCTCCCTCTGGAATACCCGCTTCCTGAAGGATCTTACAAGAATCATCGACTTCTTCAGGAGACGCAGAGAAGATGGGATCTACCCCATGGTGAACGACAGAGACTTTTGCCGGATCACACTCTACATATTTAAGAAAGTCGCTACGAGTCGCTTCACTAACGGCGATAATCATGTCGCAATCACGCGCCATCTTTCGATACCTATCAATTTTTTTCCGCTGAAACTCCGGCGTCGAAAAACGATGGCCGGAATCTAACCCCGGCAAAATATGAAACACGTCATGCAAGGTCGCCACTTTTGGAAGTCTCCGAGAAGCCAAGGGCCAACGAGGGACTCGCGCATCCGTCACATGAATCACATCCGGATTTTTACAAAGTGGCCAAATCGGTTCCTGAATCCAAAACTGATTTGCGGATTCAACATGAAGACGATGCTTTCTTAAATGAAAATGAGAATATCTTGTCCCCAAAGACAAAGAGATTCCTTTATTCATCAAGGCTTCTGCGAGAGCTTCTGTGTATCGCCCAATACCGGTAGGTCGAGGGGTACAAGATGCGGTGGCATCAATAGCGATGCTGAGCACGATAATTCCCCCCTCCATAAATGAAACTCTGCAACTGAGGTTATCCTCAAGCTAGCGCACTCTCTACGTGGGAAATCCTGAACGGAAGGGATCATCGTCTTCGAAAATCAATTGCCCTCTTGAGCTGTGATAAGCCCTTCCTCTAATCGTCGGCAATATTCCTTGGGATCCATTCTCATATGTCGCCGAAAAGCGACTCCCCAAAATACTCTCCTGAATCCAGGTTTGACCCTCCTGAATTTTTCCTTTGGCCGCCTTCAAAGCGAGTGTCGCACTCGTGCCCGTCCCGCAGGGTGATCTATCCCATTCCATTCCTGGGCAAAGAACAAAACAACGCACTCCAAGCGGCCCATCTGGCAAATCCTCATGCAGTTCGACATGATCGATAGGAGCCCCTCCCATACCAGTACGACCCTGCAAATCCAACGCGATCCGAATCGCTGAAGAATATTCTACGAGTCGCGGTAAACCTTCGCGTTGAAGCGGTATTCCAGCAGCCCCTGTAATGAAAAACCAATTCCCGCCCCATGCGATGTCACCACAGACAACGGTTCCATTATCAAGAGTGATCTCTACATCTTCTTGGTACAGAAAACTCTCTACATTCTCTACCGAGATATCTCCATCGTCATGAAGTTTTGCTCGAACAATTCCTGCAGGAGTTTCAAGGGAACAAATCTTTCCCTGAACTCGGCCCATTTCTGAAAGTGCACGCACCACACCGATAGTTCCATGCCCACACATACCCAATGGCCCAACATTGTTGAAAAAGATAACTCCTGCGTCGCACTGAGGATCAGAAGAATCCAACAGGAGCGCTGCAACGATAGCTTCGTGGCCTCTAGGTTCGCGAACAATTCCAGCGCACAACTCTTGGTGCTCCGATGCCAATCTTTGGCATCTCTCTGAGATCGTTCCATTTCCAAGATCCGGAAATCCACTGACGATGACTCGGGTGGGTTCGCCTGCGGTATGGAGATCATGAAATTCAATCATCGACGCTCCTGCCGAGACACTATTGAGGTGAGAGTCCCCGGTCTCCTGAAAAAGAAGACCGGGGAGTATCTACCACTGGCTTATTGACCGCCAGATTTCTGACTACTGACGCTTGGCTTGAAGATTTTCATCCAACTTCGCAAGAAACTCTTCTGTCGTCATGAAGGGCGTATCTCCACTGACGAGCAGTGCGAGATCTTTAGTCATGTGCCCAGATTCCACCGTTTCGATACAGACGGCTTCAAGATCATCTGCAAACTGCTTCAGAGCTTCATTCCCATCCATCCTTGCCCTGTGGGCGAATCCTCGCGTCCAGGCAAAAATGCTCGCGATGGGATTGGTGGAGGTCGGAAGTCCCTTTTGGTGTTGGCGATAATGCCTCGTCACCGTTCCGTGAGCGGCTTCAGCCTCTACGGTATTACCGTCGGGAGTCATCAAGACACTCGTCATCAAGCCCAAAGAGCCGAAGCCCTGAGCCACGGTGTCGGACTGAACGTCACCATCGTAGTTTTTACATGCCCAAACAAATCCACCTGACCACTTCATGGCACATGCGACCATGTCATCGATCAAACGGTGCTCGTATATGATGCCGGCATCTTCGAATGCAGCTTTAAATTCTGCATCAAAGACTTCTTGGAATAGATCCTTAAACCGACCGTCATATGCTTTAAGAATTGTGTTCTTCGTAGAAAGATAGACGGGCCACTTTCTCTGAAGGCCGTAGTTCATGCATGCGCGAGCAAAACCTCGAATCGATTCATCAAGGTTGTACATTCCCATGGCGATGCCCGCTTCTTCGAACTGCATCACATCGAAGTTCATGGTCTCTCCCCCATCTTCTGGGGTGAAAGTCATCGTCAATTTGCCCGCTCCAGGTACAAGGAAATCCGTGGCTCTGTATTGGTCGCCGTGTGCATGACGTCCAATCACGATGGGTTGCGTCCATCCAGGAACAAGCCTCGGTACATTTTCACAAGTGATCGGTTCACGGAACACCGTGCCGCCCAAAATGTTGCGGATCGTTCCATTCGGGGAACGCCACATCTTCTTGAGACCAAACTCCTCAACTCGCTCTTCATCTGGAGTGATCGTTGCGCACTTCACGCCCACGCCGTATTTCTTGATCGCTTCTGCTGCATCAATCGTAATCTGATCGTCTGTTTCATCTCGCTTTTGAACACTCAGGTCGAAGTACTTCAGCTCGACATCGACGTAAGGAAGAATTAAACGATCTTTAATAAACTGCCAAATGATGCGGGTCATCTCGTCGCCGTCGAGTTCGACAACAGGATGATCAACCTTGATCTTTTCCACGATGGGTCTCCTTGATTATTATCCCCACAGGGGGAATCGGGGCTCTTTTATCAGCGTCTGATCTCGACGTGAATACTGATTCTAGATCGAGTCTGGGCTCGACGAAAGCAGACCCGAGCCGGGATGCACCCTAAACATCCTGAAATGCTCAGCGTTGGCACTGACGGCAATAGAAAAGGGATCTGTTAGAGAGAACTTCCCTGACGATTTCACTTTCACAGCTGTGGCAGGGCTCACCCTCACGTCCGTAGACATTGAAGACATGCTGGAAGTAACCTGTTTGCCCCTCAGGATCGACAAAGTCCCTGAGAGTACTCCCACCCTTGTCGACGGCACTTTGAAGCACGTCCTGCAGATCATGAGCCAGTTTTCTGTATCGCAGACGGGCAATCCGTCCACAGGATCGATCGGGACGTATACCCGCACGCCAAGCGGCTTCATTGGCATAAATGTTTCCGACCCCGGCCACCACCCGACCATCGAGGAGAAAGTCCCTCAATCTTCTCGTTTTTTTTCTGGAATATGCGTAGAGGTGGTCTCCCAGAGCGTCTCCGTCAAAGTCTTCATTGCCGATGGGCTCGGGACCCAACCCCTGAATCAAGGAGTGCGGTTCTGCCTCGGTTCCCGCCCAGGTCACGATGCCGAATCGTCTCGGATCGTGGTATCTCAGTTGACTATCACCTTCCAGATTCCAAATAACATGATCGTGCTTGCGAAGTTCCTGAGTGGGATCTGCGATTCGGAGACTTCCGGACATGCCGAGATGGATCAATAATCGTCCGGAAGAGCTCTCCACCAGCAGATACTTTGCCCGCCGAAGGGTATCCCCCAAAATGGCACCCTCGAGTCGCGCTGAAAAGTCCTCAGGGACCGGTAATCGCAATCGGAATTGACGGACTTCCACCGACTCCACCGTCAACCCACGGATGCGATCCGCGATTCCCCGTCGAGTGGTCTCCACTTCTGGAAGTTCTGGCATGGAGCTCCAATTCTGGGTCAGATCCGGACTCTTCCCCGGATTCCTTAAAATACTATATATGGCCATTCAGGCGGTATTTTAAGGCCAAATTCGTCACTCTAGAGCCTCATTTGAAAAAAAAGATGTCTTGCACCCATAGGCCTCTACAAGGTACCCGTAATTAAACGTCGCTTTTTTGGCGACCCAGTTACGAAAGGATGGCCGGTATTCCATGGCAAAAAGGCTCGTGATTGTCGAATCCCCAACCAAAGCTAAAACCATTGAAAAGTACCTCGGTGGAGATTTCGTAGTGGAAGCCAGTGTGGGCCACATTAGAGACTTGCCCTCAAAGGCGAGTCAGGTCCCCGAAGAGTTCAAAAAGTCACAGGTGGTCACTGGTATCACTGACGAATTCCAAGCGATATACGTTCTCGATGACGACAAAAAATCAACGGTCAGCGACATCCGGAAACAGATGAAAGATGCTGATGAATTATTCCTCGCAACTGACGCGGACCGCGAGGGAGAAGCGATCTCTTGGCATCTCCTCCAAGTACTCAAACCCAAAAAAGGTATTCCTGTCAAACGCTTGAGGTTGGGACAGATCACCAAAACTGCTCTTGAAAAAGCCATCGCTGAACCCGAGGAACTCGACTCTCAGTTGGTGGATGCTCAGGAAGCACGGAGGATGGTTGATCGCCTGTACGGATATCCTGTTTCCAATTTGTTATGGAGAAAAGTTGCTCAGGGACTTTCGGCAGGACGAGTTCAAACGGTCGCAATCCGACTCCTCGTTGAAAGAGAAAAAGAACGTCTCATTTTTATCCCTGCCGTTTATTGGGATATGGATGCTGATTTCAAAACGAAATCCGACGAAACTTTTTCAGCGAAGCTACTGACCTTAGGTGGACAACCTATTGCTCAAAGTAAAGATTTTGGTGACGACGGAAAATTGAAACCCGAATCCGCCAAATGCAAAGTTCTCGACGCAGACTCTGCTGCCACTCTCAAACAACGCTTCACAGATGGATCATTCAAGATCTCCTCTTTGGAAGAAAAACCGTATTCACGCAAGACTCCTGTTCCATTCATTACCAGTGGATTGCAGCAGGAAGCGAGTAACCGCCTCGGTTTTTCCCCGTCTCGGACGATGCGCTCCGCCAATGCTCTCTTCCAAAAGGGCTACATCACTTACGTCCGTACAGACAACTATGTTCTCGCTCCAGAAGCGATGCAGGCGATACAAGGCCTGATTGAAAAACGATTCGGATCCGAAGAACACGCACCTAAAAACTTTGAACACCTCTCCAAGAATGCAGCGGGTGAACACGAACCGATTCGCCCCTCTGATTTTGTCGATCCTGCAGAGGTCTCGTCAAAAGTAGGAGACGATGAGGGACGTCTATACGATCTCATCTGGAAAAGAACTGTCGCAAGTCAGATGAAGCCGGCCACAGGACGCACTGTCATTCTTGAAGTCCAAGAAGAACATTCAGAACCCGCTCGCTATCAATCCCGTGGAACAGTGATCGACAATCCAGGATTCATGCGAGTTGACCCTGCAGGGACGAAGGAAACTATTTTGCCCTCCGTCTCAGTCGACGAGACCGTCAACTTGGCGGATTTGGACCCGGAAGAACACCGGACCCAAGCCATCGGACGATACACTGAAGCGGGACTGGTCAAGGAGATGGAGAAGCGTGGAATTGGACGACCCAGTACCTACGCAGCGATCATCGAAAGAATCCAATCTGCGCAGTATTCCTTCCGCAGAAACAAAGCTCTAGTTCCAACCTGGACGGCCTTCGCCGTGGTCCGATTGATGGAAGAGCACTTTGCCAGCATCGTTAGTTATGATTTCACAAAGAAGATGGAAGACGATCTCGATGGCATCGCCCAAGGACAAATCGATCGTCAGGGATATCTGAAAAAGTTTTGGTCCGGCAACGGAGATTCCGGACTCGAGGGGCTCCTCGCAACCGGACTGGAAGTGATCGACCCCGCCACGATTTGTCGCTTCCCCATGCCGTACGCTGGATCTGATCCGATTCGATTCCAGGACGAAGACGTCGTTCTTCGAGTAGGTCGTTATGGCCCATACCTTGAAGCAGGTGAGGTTCGAGGCAACGTTCCGGAGGAACTCCCCCCCGATGAACTCACCGCGTCAAAAATCGACGAGATCATGCAAGCTGGAGCTCGCAAGGATGAACCGCTTGGACAATGCAGTGCCACAGGGAAACCCATCTTCCTCAAGAGCGGGCGCTTTGGACCTTATGTCCAACGTGGAGATAACGAGAGCGAAGAAAAACCAGAGTTCGCATCTCTGCTGCCTAATATGGAGCCTGAATCCATAACCGTAGAAATCGCCATTCAGTTGTTGATTCTCAAAGAGGGGCGTCCAGCGGGAACGACTCCCGAGGGAGATGAGATTCGCATCTACAATGGACGCTATGGACTTTACCTAAAGTCCGGGAAAGAAACTCGCAGCCTAGAAGAGGGTGATGATCCCTTCACAGTGAACGAAGAACGCTGTCGTTTCCTTCTCGCTCAGCCCAAAAGAAGAGGCCGGGCAGCCGCCAAGCCACCGATTCAGACTTTTGAGAATGTGGTGGAACTCGAAGGAGCGACCATCCAGATCAAAGATGGACGATTCGGTCCTTACGCCACCGATGGTGAAACGAACGCTACCCTAGCCACGGGTATGGATCCCACCAAGGTCAGTTCTTCCGAAGCCGCACAGCGCATTTTGGCAAAGCGGGAACGCGACGCCAAAAAGGGTAAAAAGAAGAAAACTACCAAGAAGAAGACTGCTAAAAAGAAAACCACTAAGAAGAAAACGACTAAAAAGAAAACGACTAAAAAGAAAACTGCTAAAAAGAAAACGACTAAAAAAACAACCGAGTGAGCGAAGGGAAATAGAATGCTGGGCTGGATCTGTAGAACCTTTCCAACACGCACTCTTTTTTCCGTCCTGATAGTTTTACTTCCAGCGACGATATATTCTTCCACGACCCTCGAACTCGAGGGATCGTGGAAGGGTTCGCTCGGTCCCATCGAATTGATCTTCCATTTCGAAGAAAAAACCGAAACGGGTTGGACCGGAAGCGTCGATACCCCTCAACAATACTCTTTTGGTTTACCCGCAACGGTTTCCGTGGCGCAGGATGGAACGTTGACCTTTTCGGTCCCAGCGACACAAGCATCCTGTGAAGCGCGTTACGATCCCGAATCGGAGACTCTACAAGGAATCTGGAGTCAACGCGGCATCGAGATACCGCTGAAATTGAATCGGACCACATCTAGGATCCCGCTGTCCGCCGAATTGGCGAAGCAAGCGATAGGCCTTTACGAAGGCCATGCCATCATCCAGCTTCTGAAATTGAAGATGTCGCTGAATCTGAAAGCAGTGACCGGGGGTGGCTTTCGCGGATTTATTGTCAGTCCTGATCAGAGCCTTGAAGAGATCCCCATCTCACGATTCGACCAACTTGGAGATCGGCGCATGCGACTGTGCGCCCCTTCCATTTTCCTGACCATGGATCTCATTCTTTCTGAAGATGGCAATGAACTCGCAGGGATGATGCTGCAAGGACCCGGCCAATTCCCCCTGAAACTTCAACGGACAAAGCAGATCACTTCACCTCTGCGCCCTCAAACTCCACAGCCGCCCTTCCCCTATCGCGAATTCAGAAATTCAGGACCTGGAGTTCTGGCGACAACACTCTTGGTCCCTCATGGAGACGGGCCATTTCCCATTGCCATCCTTCTTTCTGGATCTGGAAGCCAAGATCGGAATAGCACCCTCTTCGGACACAAACCGTTTCTGGTTTTAGCAGATCACCTCGCCCGAAAAGGCATTGCGTCCCTCCGCTACGATGAACCTGGCATCGGTGAATCACCACCGTGGAGAGAACTGTCGATCGGAGATACCCAAGCCGCTTCGGTGACGACTGCCGATCAGGTGGAAATTGCGTTAAATCTCTGGGAAACAGCCAAAGAAGCTATTCACATCTTCGATATCAGAGACGAAAAAGGAAATCTCACGAAAAATCTCATTGGCATGAGACGAGGATTCATCGGACATAGCGAAGGGGCCCTCGTCGCACAGTTGGTTGCAGCAAATCATGCTCCGATAGCAGGCCCAACTGTTGGCTGCCAAGGTGCTGGAGACTTTGCCATCAGTCTCGCCAGCCCCATCACTCGTGGGGACAAATTACTGATCGATCAAAATCGAGCTCTCTCCATGATTGCAGGGCTCGAACCGGCTGAGATCTCCAAAGCATTGGTCCTCAATCGAAAACTGTTCAATGCGGTGCTCAACGCTCCCGCTACAACACCAGCAAAGCTGGAATCCCTCAAACCAATAAAACGAGTTCAAGTCCGAGATGAGACCTGGACAGATCAACAGATCCTAGAAATCCTCTCTCAAGAATCGACGATTCCCGAATCGGAACGAACGTCTATCCGAAACCAAATGTCGATCCCCTGGATTCGCTGGTTTCTACGTTATGACCCAGCATGGGGATTGGAAAAAATTCGTATCCCGCAACTTTTTGTATTCGGAAAAAAAGATCTTCAAGTTCCTTGGGAACCGAACGTAACTTTAGCCAAAGAACTGCTGTCACGACCTGCGAAACCCGATGCGATTCAATGGTTTAATACTGAGAGTTCGTTCTACCCGCCTAGAGATGTAGAACTCCATACTTTTGAAAACTTGAACCACCTCTTTCAAAATTGCGACAGTGGTCATGTCAGTGAGTACGGAGAAATCGAAGAAACGATGTCACCCGAAGTCATGAACCTTATCTCCGATTGGATTCTGCTTCGGTTTGGTTACCTCGGTCCTGTGGAACCGCGATACACTTATAGCGATATTCACAGTGAGTTTTATTTACATCCTGACTACAGAAGATATCCACCTCCGCCAGCTGCTATGAAATGGTAATCCTACTGACCATTTAGGCATCGCCTTGACGACGATCTCTGTGCTTCAGTAATCCCTATCATTTAAAGGATTACTGTTGTTTCAAATTTGAACCCTAAATGGCAAGTACTCGGTCACTATTGCTCTGTATCTTCACAACATATTGATAGAACACTCACCTTATTGAGATATAGACCAAAACAGGTAGAATAGATGAAGGTGACAATTGTCACCGTTAAGGCTCTTACGGTTTTCGGTTCACTCTGGTCCGAGACCCAAAACGAAAATCAGGTGGAATATGCGACCTCACATCGCATCGGGTGTGCCACGGCATCCTGTCGTGTTCACCTATATCCTCATCTTTATTTCTCTACACCTTCCCGTTGCGGGGCAGTCTCCCACTTTTTCCGAAGAAGCTCTTATAAGAGGAGTGAATGTCTTCACCTCTCCAGCTGGAACCTCTGGAGTCGGATTGGGATTACTCGATCTCGATGGAGATGGAGATCCGGACATCGTCGCCTGCTCAGGTGGATCAGATATTCGATTTTTTGAAAATGACGGGCAGGGCTACTTTACAGACCGAACCATCACTGCTGCGGCAAGTGGCTTTATCAATCCGGGTTGTATTGCGGCAGGAGACATCGATGGGGATAGAGATCTGGACATTTTCGTAGGTTGCTTTAATTCACCAGACCGTATTTTGATCAATGAAGGCAATTTCGAATTTTCAGAACTCATATGGACATTAACTCCACAAGGAACCACTAGAACCACAGGCGCCTCCTTTGTTGATATCAACGGAGATCAATGGCTCGACTTAATTATCTCGTGTGGTTCATTCAATGGCGTAGATTCTTGGAACAAAATCTATTTCAACACTGGGTTTGGGGCTTTCGAACTGGGCGACATTCCAGAATTTAATATCCCTGAACCTACATTCCAAATTCTGCCTCATGATTTCGACCTCGATGGTGATCTAGATCTCTTCGTTTCTAATGACCGGGGCTACAACTTGGGATTCTTTAATCGATTGTTCATGAACACACCCGGTAGACTCGTCGATATCACCAGTTCATCTGTGAATGTTGCGATTGACTCCATGGGAATGAATGCTGCGGACATCAACAGAGACGGCCTTCCCGACATCTACGTCACTAACAGTGTTCCCAGTTATCCATTACTCCTGAATAAAGGAAACAACACCTTCACCGATAAAGCCTCTTTATATGGTGTCGAAAATGGCTCTGTAGGCTGGGGGACTGTCTTTCTAGATATCGGATTGGATGGAGACCTCGACCTCCTCGTTGCCGACTCTTCAGTATCTGATCGCTTATATGAAAACGACGGAGTCTTACCTTGGGAAGATATCGCCCCAGAGGTCGGCCTTGATGTTCCCTCCTTCAGTAACTGTTGGGTCAAGGGCGACATCGACATGGATGGAGATATTGATCTCATTAATCAAAGTTCTTTTTCATACTTGAAGATATTTTTACACCCAGACACCCCATCTACTTTCTTTCGACTCAACCCCGTTGGGGCTCCACCAAATCACTTCGCTGTAGGTTGCCGTATAGAGATATTTTCTGCTAACGGCGATCTACTATTCAGCGATCAGCGAGTCTCAGGCAGGAATTTCAAATGTCATTCAGAGTGGATTTTTCACCATGGATTCACCGAGGGTGAATCCATACCCGAAGTCCATGTTCATTATCCTAATTCACAAATCAGGGTTTTTACAAACGTACCCACTAGGACAGAATGGGACCTTCCAGCACCTGAAATATTGGGAGATGGAAACAGAGATGGCCAAATCAATATCGATGACTTTTTCTTACTCTTAAATCTACGTACTACAATTTTGAATCCATTCCAACCCGGATGTGAATTCTTCGACTTCGACGGGAATTTCATCATCGATGAAGCGGACTGTATCTCTTTCCTTAATCGATCTGATTTACCTCAAAAAGATTGCAATATGAATATGGAAAATGATCTTCTTGATTTATTCCAAGGTACAGGCCTAGACGCAGATCAAGATGCTGTGCTCGACGAGTGCGACTTCGATTTTGTCAGAGGTGACGTCTCGGGAGACAGGGTCGTCGATGTCAATGACAGCACCCTCTTTTTAGGATTTCTATTCAATAACCAATCTCTAGATTGTCAGGCTGCCGCCGATTTAAACGGCGATATAACTTTGAATGTTGCAGATTTTTCAATGTTATCAAATTATCTATTTTCGCAAGGTCCAGCTCCAGCAGCGCCATTTCCAAATTGTGGAAGCCACTCTGCCCATATCACATGTGAATACTCCGATTGCCCCTAAATTTTTCGGGTCTCAACACTCTTTAAAAGAGTGATCTTCATAGAAAATTCACTCTATCTGTCACTCCTCCTGATTATCGATTTCTCTCCTTCGAGCTCATGTCGTATAAAAGACATGGACAGCCTCGAAAGGAAACAATATGCAGATACAACTCGATGGAAAATCGGCCCTCGTTTGCGGAAGCAGTCAAGGGATCGGTCTTGCCAGCGCTATCGAGCTTTCGGAACTCGGTTCAAAAATTACTCTTTGTGCCAGAAACGAAGCGGACCTGAACAAAGCCCTTCAGCAACTCTCGGGAGATGGTCATTCAACTCTCGTAGCTAATTTCGATGATCCAGATGATCTTGTTCAAAAAGTTCAATCTCACATCGATTCCAACGGTGCTTTTAATATCCTGATCAATAACTCAGGGGGTCCTCCAGGAGGACCCCTCTTCAAAGCCGATACAGAAGAGTTCTTCGTTTCGATGAGAAGACATCTCTCCTGTAACCATAGACTGGTGCAAACTCTTGTGCCGGGAATGATCGAGTTAGACTACGGGAGAATTGTTAACATCATCTCCACCTCGGTCAGAGAGCCCATTCAAGGTTTAGGAGTGTCCAATACCACCCGGGGAGCCGTGGCTTCATGGGCGAAGACTCTGTCCAAGGAATTGGGTCCCAATGGAATAACGATCAACAGTGTTCTTCCCGGTTTCACCGATACCAGTCGACTGAGTCAGTTGATGGAAAAGAAGGCCTCGAATGAAGGAAAAACTCCAAACGAGGTCAAGGATACTTGGTTGGGATCTATCCCGTTGGGAAGATTGGCGAGTGCTTCTGAAATCGGCTCTGCTGTCGCATTTTTGTGCTCACCTGCCGCTGCCTATATCACAGGAGTATGCTTGCCTGTCGACGGTGGACGTCTCAACCTGATCTAAACTCGTCACGCTTCTGCGGAAGGAACAACGATGGACCGTTCAACCATTTCCGAAGTTCTTCATTACATCGACGGTGAACGTGTTCCGTCACTCGATGGTGAGACATTGGAAAATATTGAGCCGGCAACTGGTAAATCGCTCGGCTCTATCGCAGCAGGAAAGTCCTCGGATGTCGATCGAGCTGTCGAAGCCGCTTCACGCGCTGCTCAGAGTTGGGCGGAGAGCCCTCCTGAAGTTCGTGGATATCATCTCGAAAAACTAGCTCAAGGGATCGAAAACCGCATCGAAGATCTGGCGATGGCCGAAAGTATTGATAATGGAAAACCGGTCTCAGTCGCTCGAAGTCTGGACATCCCAAGAGCCGCTGCGAACTTAAGGTTCTTTGCGGGAGCGGCCCGATATCAACATGAAGATGCCTTTCGCACACGGCTCCCAGGGGACCAATTATGGAACGTTTCAGTGACTCGCCCCATAGGAATTTCAGGATGCATCTCCCCATGGAACCTGCCGTTGTACCTCTTCACTTGGAAGATCGCTCCGGCATTGGCCGCCGGCTGTACAGTTGTGGGCAAACCATCAGAAGTCACGCCGGTGACTGCTGACCTTCTCGGAAGAATCGCTTCGGAAACAGGATTCCCGCCAGGCGTCTTAAATATTATCCAAGGGAGTGGACCGGATGCGGGGTC
>JACKQG010000228.1_pt1 | contig 82511 bp, 76 predicted proteins | sample 8237621 | NCBI WGS metagenome assembly JACKQG01 (sample SAMN15677084, study PRJNA649215) | marine metagenome | biome: marine; feature: Black Sea; material: saline water; isolation source: suspended particulate matter (SPM) from the Black Sea western gyre | collected 2013-06-09/2013-06-10 | depth...
CGGAAAATTCCCCACTGCTGCCTCCCGTAGGAGTCTGGGCCGTGTCTCAGTCCCAATGTGGCTGATCGTCCTCTCAGACCAGCTAAAGATCGTCGCCTTGGTGAGCCTTTACCTCACCAACAAGCTAATCTTACGCAGGCTCATCTAGTAGCGAAAGCTTCAATGAGAGGCCTTCTTTCTCCCGAAGGAGGTATACGGTATTAATCCGAGTTTCCTCGGGCTATCCCCTTCTACTAGGTAGATTCCTACGCGTTACTCACCCGTCCGCCGCTCTACTCATATCCGAAGATACTTTCTCGCACGACTTGCATGTGTTAAGCCTACCGCCAGCGTTCAATCTGAGCCATGATCAAACTCTTCAATTATAATCATGTTGTGTTACTTTTATAAAATATTAAAAGTAACGAAAAATATTTAAATCTCGTATTTTGAACACCCACACGAGTAACCAAATATGTTAAAAGAACTTGCCGACTCTGGGCCGGAACGAAGAATTGTATACCCTTAGTTGTAAATATCAACTAGTTTCATCACTAATTTTTATCTTTATTTACAAGTCGTTCAGAATGAAGAAACTTCATCTTTGATCTGAGCTCTGAACCAACCTGTTCAATTGAATGAGAAGCTGTGTTTTTACGCTTTTCTTTCATGATTGGACCGCCCGATCCATCGTTGCTTTGTCGACAATCATTCAAAAATTTATCTGCAAATTCACCTGTTTGAATTCTTTTCAAGATTCCCCTCATAGCTTCTTTTGTATCATCTGTAATAATCTCAGGACCACTCACATAGTCTCCAAATTCAGCTGTGTTAGAAATAGAATAATGCATATTAGCAATCCCACCTTCATGAATTAAATCAACAATCAATTTTGTTTCATGCAGACATTCAAAATATGCCATTTCTGGACTATACCCTGCCTCAACTAAAGTCTCATAGCCAGCTTTGATCAAAGCAGTCATGCCCCCGCATAAAACTGCTTGCTCGCCAAATAAATCAGTTTCAGTTTCTTCTTTAAATGTGGTCTCAAGTACACCAGCTCTGGTTCCTCCATTAGCCTTGGCGTAGGATAGAGCAATCTCTTTTGCGCTATGATTATTTGGATTGGCCCCATCTTGATATATTGCAATTAAAGAAGGAACTCCTCCACCGTTAACATAGGTACTCCTAACGGTATGCCCGGGACCTTTAGGAGCAATCATAATCACCGAAGTATCATCAGCAGGAATAATTTTTTTAAAATGGATATTAAACCCATGTGCAAATGCTAAAACTGCATTTGGTTTTAAATTAGATTTAATTTCTGATTCATACAAGCCTTGTTGAAACTCATCAGGTGCCAATATCATAACCAAGTCAGCATCACTGACTGCATCGGAGACTCTGGCTACTTTCAATCCAGCATTTTCAGCTTTAGCCCATGATGAAGATCCTTCACGCAAGGCAACAGTAACATCTGCTCCAGACTCATGTAGATTATTTGCATGAGCATGCCCCTGAGAGCCATACCCAACTATAGTAACTTTGAGTTTTTGAATAATTGAGATATCAGCATCATCATCATAAAAAATTTTCATTCTATCTGTCTCCTAAATTTTTAAAATCTTTTCACCTTCATGCAATCCTATGCTTCCAGATCTAGCAATCTCAAGAAGATTTGCTTTACCAATAGCTTTAATTGCAATGTCGATATCACCAGATGGGCCCCAGGCAGACATCACCATGACATCTTTATTCTTCTCATGAATTTTTCCATTTAATCCCTTAAGAATTTTTTGTATTTTTTCACTTTGGCGAAACTTAATCATGATAAATTCATATTCATGGTGATCGCCCTCTGTTAAATCAGAAACTTTAATCACATCTATAATTTTATTAATTTGTTTTGTAATTTGCTCAACATCATTCTCTGAGCCTCGAGTAGTCACTGACATTCTGGAATAAGTACCATCAAATACAGGTCCGACATTTAGAGTTTCAATGTTATAGCCACGTTGATGAAATAGGCCAACTACACGCGCAAGAGCTCCAGGCTTATTTTCAATTAATATTGATATGATTCTTTTCATGCTTTGGTATTTTTTTTAATCCACATATCCTTCATGCTGCCATTAGGAGAAACCAACATAGGGTAGACATGCTCATTCGGGTCAACATATACATCAATAAAAACCAGTCTATCTTTCATGGCAAAAGCTTTATCCAAGGTTTTCTTGAGCTGAGATTGCTGGGTAACCTTCATTCCAACATGCCCATAAGATTGCGCAAGCTTTACAAAATCTGGCAAAGAATCTGAATATGTGCTTGCTGAGTGTCTTCCTCCATAATTCATATCCTGCCACTGCCTTACCATTCCTAGCGCCTCATTATTAATATTAATAATTTTTATAGGCAGATTGTATTGCAAACAAGTTGATAGCTCTTGAATGCACATCTGAATGCTGCCTTCGCCGGTAACGCACACAACCTCTTGCTTGGGAAATGCAAGCTTAACTCCCATGGCCGCAGGAAGACCAAAACCCATAGTGCCAAGCCCCCCAGAATTAATCCATCTTCGAGGTTTATTGAAATGATAATATTGAGCAACAAACATTTGATGTTGGCCAACATCTGATGTGACAAAAGCATTGCCTTGGGTGGCATGATATAGCTCTTGCACAACAACTTGTGGGGCAATCATTGAAGATTTTATTTTACTTAAATATAGATCATGGTCTAAGCCATGTTTTGCACGCCATTGAGAAATTTGCATATTCCAATTGTCCACAGCTTCTGAATCAATTTTAATTTTTGAACGTTTAATTTCTTTTATCAGCGCAAGAAGAGATTCCTTAACCTGTCCAACTATTGGTATGTCTGCATTAATAATTTTAGAAATTGAGGCAGGATCTACATCAATATGAACAATCTTCGCGTCTGGAGCAAACATTGATGGGGTATTTGTAATTCGATCATCAAACCTCGCACCAATTGCAATAATAACGTCTGCATTATGCATCGCCATATTTGCTTGATAAGTCCCATGCATACCAAGCATTCCCATGAAATATTTATCTTTGGCAGGGTATGCTCCAAGCCCCATCAAAGTATTAGTTACAGGCGCTTTAAGTATTTTATTAAGAGCAATGAGCTCCTTATGAGCATTTCCTAAAATAACTCCACCGCCAGCATAAATCACTGGACGCTCTGCAGACAAAATCTTCTTGCAAGCTTTTTTAATTTGGCCTGGATGAGGAAGCACTCTTGGTTGATATGAGCGTAAAAATATCTCTTTAGCTCTTTTGTATTCGTAAAGCTTGGAAGGGTCAGTTTTATCTTTTGGAATATCTATAACTACAGGACCAGGTCTGCCTGTTGTTGCTATGTAAAAAGCTTCTTGAATAATCCTGGGAATTTCTTGGGTATTTTTGACTATGAAACTATGCTTCACAATTGGTCGAGAGATTCCAATCATATCTGTTTCTTGGAATGAATCCGTGCCAATTAAATGACTTTGTACCTGACCAGAAATAACAACGAGCGGAATTGAATCCATATAAGCAGTAGCAATCCCTGTTATTGCATTGGTTGCACCAGGCCCTGAAGTAACCAAGGCTACTCCTGGCTTTCCCGTTGCCCTAGAATAACCATCTGCGGCATGAGTAGCTCCTTGTTCATGACGGACTAAAATATGCTCGCATGCGTTCTGTTTAAAAATTGAATCATAGATGTGCAAAGCTGCGCCGCCTGGGTAGCCAAAAATAAATTTAACTCCCTCATCTTTGAGAGCGCGCATTAACAGATCTCCGCCTGAAAGTTTCATGAATTCAAGATATTTACTTTAAAGTAAGGGGTTTTATACATTAATTGTGATTAAAAACAAGTTTTTTGGCTGATTTGAAAGGCTTTGTAGGTTATTCCATCTCTTTGATCAAAGATTGCATGTCTTCTGGAAGATCTGCTTCAAATTCAAAGAAACTGTCGCCTTTGATTGCAGGAAATCTGATCTTAGAGGCATGTAATGCTTGTCGAGGAAAATTTTGAATATGAGTTATTAAAGTTTCAGGAGTATTTTTCGCAATAAGATTTCTTGGGTTATACAATCCATCACCAATTATGGGAAGCTTTTGATTGCTTAAATGCACTCTAATTTGATGGGTTCTTCCAGTTTCAATCACTATAGAAATATGAGAATAACCTTCGTAGAATTTTATTAAAGAAACATGAGAAAGAGCATCTCTTCCAAGATCAGCAACTCTCATTTTTACTCTATTCCGTGGATCTCTTTCAATGGGATGCTCTATAGAAAAACTACCTATAACTTGTCCAACAACCAATGCCTCATATTGTTTGAAAACTTCCCTTTCTTGAAGCTTATTAACAAAAAAATTTCTAAATTTTTCATTTTTTGCAATTACTAACAATCCAGAGGTATCTTTATCTAACCGATGAACTATCCCACAGCGTGGCAGTTGTTTTAATGCTGGGAAATGAAATGCCAAAGCATTTGCCAGAGTGCCATCATGACATCCTGCTCCTGGATGCATAACCAATCCTGGTGACTTATTAATGATTAAAAAATCCTCCTCTTCATGAAAGATATTTATAGCTATATCTTCTCCCTCCCAAGACACCCTGTTCTCAAACACTGGGTCTAAAGAAATCTCATCGCCAGTATGCACTTTATCTTTTGCTTTAAGAATTTCACCATTCACCAATAGGTTCCCTTGCAATATCCATCTTTGAATTTGACTGCGTGAATAATCTGCAAATAAAAAAGTTGCAGCTTGGTCTAATCTAGAATTATGCTGCTCTTCATTAATATTTTTTTGGATCATATGCCTAATCTAAAAACTTTTTTACTATCTTACAATCTAAAGTAATTGAATTAACCCAAATGCTTGAATAAATGTAAAATACAGTACCGATGATACAAATAAAGAAATATTTACGAGTTAATTTAGCAATTGCAATTATTCTTCCGCTATTAATAGCAAGTTGTAATTCCGATGCACCAGTGATGGAGCGACCTGAAAAGGTTTATTACGATACCGCTCAGAGAAGAATGAAAGCAAATAATTTCTATTCTGCTATTGAGTCTCTGGAGGCCATTGAAGCCAGGTATCCCTTTGGCAGATATGCAGAGCAAGCTCAATCAGAACTAATTTATGCGTATTTCATGAATGGTGAAGATGAAGCTGCGCATGAAGCTGCTGAAAAATTTATTCGCCTTAATCCCAGACATCCAAATATTGACTATGCATACTTTATGAGAGGTATTGCCAGCTACACTAGAGACAAAGGAATGTTTGCAAGAATATTTAAGTCTGACCTTTCCAATAGAGATATCTCAGGAGCAAAACAAGCCTTTGGTGAACTATCTGAATTTTTAACTCGATTTCCTCAAAGTCAGTATGCTCCATATGCTTCGCAGAGATTGATATATTTAAGAAGTTTAATTGCAAAAAATGAATTAGTTGCTGCTGAATATTATCTGAAAAGAAAGGCATATGTGGCTGCACTTAGAAGAGCTAAGTATGTAATTGAAAATATTCCTAATTCCTCTGAAACCATTAGAGCATTAAAAATTATTAGAGAATGTTATCAAGCCCTTGGTTATTTCGAATTAATGGAAGATGTAGAAAGCGTAATTAAAGTTAATGGAGGCTCAATAATTGAAAATTCTGAACCTTCCTCATGGAATTTCTTTTCAAGAAAAGCCCCTCGACCAAATCAAAACTAATTTCATCCTAAGAGATAATTGAATACAGCTCTTGTGTCAGAAGATTGCTGGTACGGTACATTTCATTTGGGCTATGTTGCTGATTGCATGTAAATCCATACCCTATACCTTTATCGGGATCACCAAATGCAACTGCGCCTCCAACACCAGCATGACCAAACATTTTGTTATTAAAAGTTGGAGCAATATTTCCCATCACAGCTATTCCTTGAGCCAGCTCATAACCAAGTCCAAATTTTATTGGAGCTCCAAATAGCACAGAATCAGGACCGCTGGAATGAGGAGTGATAGCTTGGTGAAGCGAAGCCTCACTCATAATAGAGATTTCATCCCTGGTGCAACCATTACTCAAAATACCATATAGCCTTGCCAAACTTTTAGCAGTCCCATGTCCGTTTGCTGAAGGAATTTCTGCCTTTCGCCAATCAAGAGAATTCACATAATTAGCATCATCTTCCTCTCTTTCTTGAAAAGCCTCTTGAAAATCTCCACTTATTAAAGCTTCTTTAAAATTTTGGAGTTTTGCTGGCAAGAAAAAGTTTGGGACATATCTCAAAAACTGTCCTGGAAGTTTTATGCTATCTCTCTCCATCATTAGCATATCTGCGCATCTCGCAAATTCTTTTTCATCAAGACCGATATGAAAGTCTATCTCAAGTGGAGCTGCTATTTCTTCATGAAAGTATTGCCCAACAGAACGACCATCTACTCTCCTAATCAATTCGCCAACCAACCAACCAAATGTTAATGCGTGGTATCCCTGAGAGATGCCCGGCTTTCTATAAGGAGCTTGTGATTGTAAGTGTTGAACAAACTTATCCCAATCTTGAAACGAACCTTGGGGAATGCCTCCTTGAAATCCAAACATTGCAGCTCTGTGACATAACAAATCACTCACTTTCGTATCTTCTTTGCCATTGCAGCTATATTCAGGCCAGTAATATCCAACTTTCTCAGCTGGATCGAGTTTACCTTGGTCAATTAATCTAGATATGCATGTTGCTGTAATGCCTTTAGTGACTGAGAAGACATTTACAAGAGTATCTTCCGTCCATTCTTTGGTCTTATTAAAATCTTGATGCCCACCCCACAAATTTATAATTATTTTACCTTGATGCTCAATCGCCAATCCTGCTCCTGTTTCAAACCCACTCTCTATGGAATTGTAAAAAGCATCATAAACATTTTGAAATTTAGGATCACAATAACCTTTAATCATGACTCGACCTGTAATTTTGTATCTCCCCACTGTGCAATCTTTTTTGATAATTAACAAGTTCGCTTTTAATCACAGGAGCCAAGACATAAAGACCAAAAATATTTGGAATGGCTGTAATAAAAATTAAAGCATCAGAAAAATCTAGCACTGCACTCAAATTAATCATGCAGCCTAGGGCTATAAAAAAACAAAAAGATATTTTAAAGAAACTTTCTGCCCAAATTGATTCTCCAATGATATATGTCCAGCCTTTTAAGCCGTAATAAGACCATGAAAGAATTGTTGAAAATGCAAACAATATCGCGATAAATGAAAGAGGTAAAACTGACCAGCTTAAAGTGCTGCTAAAAGCTTGAGAAGTCAAAGCGATGCCCTGAATTCCCTCATTTGCCATTGCAGGCTCATAGACTGTCGTTAAAATTACTAAAGCTGTAAGAGTGCAGATCACGACAGTATCAATAAAAGGCTCCATCAGACCAACGAAACCCTCAGTAACCGGTTCTTTTGTTTTAACAGTGGCATGGGCTATTGCAGCAGAACCAATGCCTGCCTCGTTTGAAAATGCTGCTCTTTGAAAGCCTAGGATCATGATGCCTAACATTCCTCCGCTCATGGCGCTTGGATTAAATGCTTCTGTTAAAATCGCTGAGATAGCCCATGGAACTTTATGAGCATTCAAAATGACTACAAGTAAAGCGCCTATGACATAAGTGAGCGTCATAAATGGCACTAACTTAGAAGTAACTCGGGCAATCCCTTTAATTCCGCCAATGATCACTAACGCAACTATTCCAGCTAAGATGAAACCAAAAAGCCAGCCCTTATCAACAAAAAAGCTAGCATCTCCACCTGTGATAAAAACGAATTGCTGAAAAGCTTGATTAGATTGAAACATGTTTCCTATGCCCAAGCACCCGACTACTATGGCCATCGCATAAAATAACCCCATTGGCTTAGCAAGCCAAGATAAGTTTCTCTGACGCAAGCCAGTTTCTAGATAATACATAGGACCACCAGAAATACTTCCATCTGGGTTAACTTTTCTATACATGACACCTGCTACACATTCTGCAAATTTTGTAGACATGCCCAAAAAGCCAGCAACAATTAACCAAAATGTAGCCCCTGGACCACCAATGGATATAACGATTGCTACTCCAGCAATATTTCCTATTCCCACAGTTCCAGAAACAGCTGTTGATAATGCCTGAAAATGGGTCAACTCTCCTTCATTATCAGGTTTAGAGTAATCTCCTCGCAATATTTGAAAGGCATGTTTAAATCCTCGAAGATTTAAAAAATTAAAGTAAATGGTAAAAAAAATAGCTGCGCCAATTAACCATAAAACTATCAACGGCAAAGAAGCTTCAAAAATTTTAACCTCATAAAAAATAAAGCCGGATAAAAAATCTGTTAATGGCTGGATAGCATTATTAATTGAAGCATCAATTCCGGTTGCTGATACAGGTATTGAAATTATTGCTGCAAGGCAAAAAATAAGTCTATTGCTTTTCATGAATTGAATATACTACATTAGGAAAAATAATATTTATGAAAATAGGAATCCTTAACTCAGATACAGTTCAAATTGATGGAGCCATGGAATTTGGTCAATATCCTGAGATGTTTTCAAAAGTGTTTTGGGATGTGGACCCTAATATTCAGTTCAAAACATACGAAGTTCAATTTGATAACTATCCCTCTGACATCAATGAATGCGATGCTTATTTAATCACTGGGAGTAAATCCAGCTCTTATGATGATATTGAATGGATACACAATCTTAAAAAATTTATTCAAGCCCTTCATGAAAATAAAAAGAAGTTGATAGGGGTTTGTTTTGGTCATCAGATAATTGCAGAAGCACTGGGGGGCTCTGTAAGAAAATCTCCTGATGGATGGCACGCAGGTGTTGATTCGATATCCTTAAATAGCAATGCTCTTAAATATGGAGAGGTGGGTAAAAATTATAATTTAGTTTTTAGCCATCAAGACGAAGTTGAAAAACTTCCAGAAAATGCAACTTTAATCGCGGGATCAGCAAATTGTCCTATTGGTATGTTTGTAATTGACAATCATATTATATGCACCCAAGGCCATATTGAGTTAGATAAAAAATTTGCAAGGATGATATATGATTTCAGAAAAGATCAAATTGGAAATACTTCATATCAAAATGCTTGTCACACCTTGGCTATAAAAACCGATGAACTTGAGGTGACAAAAAATCTATTGAAATTTCTAAGAAGTTAACCTAATAAGGTTTATCGCCATCAATTGCTACTCTTTGAAGTAGTCTGTGAGAGGGAAAGTAATCATTGATTGGTTTATGTTGAGTGCTTCGATTATCCCAAATAGCAATTGAATTTGGCTCCCATTTAAAACGGCATGTATATTCCGCTGTAATTACATGATCATACAAAAACTGTAATATTGCAGAGCTTTCTTTTGTAGGCAGTCCAATAATTTTTGTGGTAAATAATGCATTCACAAAAATCACTTTTTGATTGCTTTCTGGATGAATTCTAATAACTGGATGTTGAACAGGGGGATTGTCTTCTACGGCTTTTGCTAAACGCTCTTTTCCACCTGGCTCAGCCAAACTTTCTTTGAAGCCATAACTGAAATCATGCTCTGCTTCTAAGTTAGAAAGAAATTTCTGCATATCTTTTGATAAGCCATTATATGCAGCGGTCATGCTTGCCCACATGGTATCACCGCCTTTTGGTGGGCAAATTTTTGATCTTAAAACAGAGCCCAGGGGTGGGTGTTTTCGAAAAGTCATGTCTGAATGCCACACCTCTATTTTAGAGGGTTTTTCAGGCGTACTTTCTAAGATAGTAATTTCTGGAAATCCATCAACTGTTTCATATGCAGGATGGGTTTGAACTGGTCCGAAAGACTCAGCAAGTGCTTTGTGTTGAGCTGGGGATATATCTTGGTCTCTAAAAAAAATAACCTGGTATTCTACGAGCAATCTTCTAATTTCGGCATAAACCTCTTCAGATAGATCTTGGCATAGATCTACTCCATTCAATTCTGCCCCTAGGGCTGCTGCGATTGGCTTTACTTCAAACATAGATAATTAAAAATTTACGTCTTTTCAGTTTAATCCTTTAACTCACTATCAATCAAGACTGCTATTAGTAATGCCGGCTCATCCCCATGATTAACCCAAGCGTGATTAGTGCCTCTTTGCACAACAGTATCAAATGGCTCAAGCCTTACTTCTTCCTCATCAAGCAACAGGCTAACATCGCCTTTTAATAAGATAATGTAATCTATCGTATCTGTTTTATGCATTGCAGGATGTTTTGCAGTGTCAATCCTGTGATGAGCTGCGCCTATTCGATCAAAGGTCTGAGCTGCGAGATCTTGCAACACATCCCAAGGAACACCTTCAGGAGTTGGATTAATCTGAAAATATCTAAATTTAGTTCCATTGGCAGGAGGCGATAAAATTATTTCTGAGTCCGCCCTATCTTGATTATCGGTAGTATCAATTGGCATGCCATCAGTATTCCAAATTTCAAATAGGCCTCCAACATCCTCACCTATTGAGCGTGCAGGCGGACCATCAATTGTAATAACAGATTTACCAGATTCATTATGACCAGTAACTATTCTTCTCATATTAATTCCTTTTTATAAATTGCTATCAATTTATAGCTTTTTTGAAATCGCGTAGCAAGCTGGAATATAAAACAAAGCAATGATTGCAGACCCGATGACGCCTCCAGCCATTGCCCAAGCCAAAGGCTGAAAGAATATACTAGTTATTAATAATGGTAAGAATCCACCAATGGTTGTTGCTGATGTGGTAATAACATGACGAGTTGATCTAATAATTACTTCAACAAGATCTTCTTTAGTAATTGGTGAATTAGCATTTGCCTCTTTAATATGAGACAAAACAACAATAGAATCATTGATAGAAAGGCCCGCTAATCCAATCGCACCTACCAAACCAATAAACCCAAAATTGGCTTGACCTAATGTTAGGCCTAAAAATGCTAACCCTGTGCACCAAATGGCAACGCTTAAAATTAATCCAGCCTGCCTAAATGAATTTAATGCCGCAACCAATGCGATGATTATTAAGATAAAGAATAAAATAGCTGATGAGAAAATATTAGACTGAGATTGCCCTCTTGCCTCAGCTTCTCCCCCTACCTCAAAAATATATCCAGGCGGAAGCTCAGCTTTAAAGGTTTCAAGCTTATCTGCCAAATATTTTTCAGTTTGGGACGGAAGTAAACCAGGCCAAATCCAACCTGAAACTTGATTTTGTCTCTTGCCAGCATCACGAGAAACAAAATTAGCCTGGTTGGTTACATTAAAATCTCCATAATTTGAAGAATAATCAAAACCTTCTTCAGAAGGTACAGATAAAAATTGAGTTGATTGTATAGAATCATTTGACGATCCTCGTATTTTAATTGATAGTTCTTTATTTCCATCAAGCATGGTGCCAACAACTACGCCTTCACTTGCAATTGCTAGCTCGTTTATAAAGAAATCTCCAGAAATTGAGCCTAGTGCAAGATCGGATTCATTAAAGGTAAACTCCAAGTTTGTTGCTCCACCAGCAAGCTCACTTTTGGTTAAGAAAACTCCTGGAGCATCTCTTATAATTAGCTCTAATTTTTTTCCTAAAGCTCTTAAGATTGATAAATCAGGCCCATCAATGCTGAACTCCACTGCTGCATCTACAGGGGGACCTGAATCAAATTTATCTACAATAATCTTTAGATCAGGATTTTCGTTTACGAGTCGTTTTGCAAGCTTCGGTAGAACCGTGGTCATTTCTTTATATGAGGTACTTATATAAACGCCTTGCGCTAAATTATTGCTGCCCAAGGCTGAATCACCACCAACAACATTGTAGAGAATTCTTGGCAATCTTCTACCAATAAACCAAAAATCATCTTCCACAATACCACTTTTAGCAATTGAATCTCGTAACTTCAATACTGCTTTTTCAGAACTTTCTACATTTGAATTTTGTGGAAGTTCCACCAGTACTTTAAACATATTCCTATCAAGCTCAGGAAAGAAGTCTGCTTTTAAAAATGGGAAAGAGACAAAGCCTACTGCAGGTAAAATCATTGCAATCATTATTCCTCTTTTAGGAACATCAAATGACCAAGTCAGAACAGCCCTATATCTTCGAAGAAGTTTTTCATTTGAATAGCCATTGCCGCCAAAAATTTCTTTTTCAAAAAATTTTATTTGATCTAAATAGTTTAAGAGGACTGGTACAACATAAAGCGCGAGGAAAAGCGAGGAAGTAATTGAAAGAATTACTGTTTTTGCCATGCCTCCTACAAACTCTGCGCTGGGGCCTTGGCCTGCGGCAATAGGGAAAAAAGATAATGCTGTTGTTGCAGTTGCTGCTGCAAGAGGTATCCATAAATGTTGGAATGTTTCAAATGAAGCTTGCTCTCTAGAATGGCCTAATTTACGTCTATATTTAAAATCCTCAACTACAATAATGGCATTGTCGATTAGCAACCCAAGAGCAATAATAATTCCAGTCATTGAAGTTTGGTGCAATGGCAATCCAAGCAATGTGCAGCCAAATAACACTAAAAAAATAGTTAAAGGGATAACCGAACCAACAATGAGGGCTGATTTAAAACCTAGAAGAAAATAACTAATCCCAATAACAATCAAGATCGCAAATAAAATACTTGTATATAAGGTGTTGAATTTTTCATTAAAATAATGGGATTCGTCATAAATTTTTTCAAGAGAAATTTCTGCTGGCAATTGATTTCTGAATTCATCAACTATTTTTTCGATATCTTCTACATAAAGGTCTACTCTTTGTGAGAAAGCGCCGCTAATATTTACCAACACAGATCTTTTGCCATTAAAAAGAGATAGCTCTTCAGGTGGATCTCTTGGATTTTTTGACAATGTTGCAATATCACCTAAACGAATAATCTCATAGTCATTAAAAACTTTGATTGGTAAGTTAGCTACTTGTGAAACGTTGGTTAAATTATCTTTTGATTTCACAAGAAGTTCTTTGCCATTCTGTGAAATTTGCCCAATTGGTTTTTTTGTATCAAGCCCAGATAATACCCTTACGACTTCTTGAAAAGATAAGCCAAGAGCAGACAATTTAGCATTATCTATCTCAACCAAAACCTCTTCATCAGCAGCTCCATAAGTATGACTTCTATCTGACCCACCTATATATGCTAGGGTCTGCCGAAGATCCTCTGCTATACGTGACAATAAAATTAATGGAGTGTCCCCATCTCCTTTCCAGGTTAAAGAATAAAGAAGAGTGATTGGAGGACCGCTACTTCTAATTAATTGGGGTTTAACATCAGGCGGTAATGAAAATGATGCCTGATCCATTTTATCTTGGACTTCAGACCATACTTGCTCTATTTGAGAAGGTGGAACTTCATCTTTAATTTCTAATACAGTGGTTGAAAATCCCTGAGAGGCAAATGAGATGATTTCATCAAGCTCATATACCTCTCTTAGCTTGGTCTCTAGGGGCTCTAAAATTTGTGTTTCGATCCGTGTTGGCGATGCTCCAGGATATATGCTTTGCACTGATGACCATCGTTGGGCAAGCTCTGGATTTTCTTGTCTTGGAAGAGTGCTTAGCGAAAAAAGGCCCGCTAAAAAAATAAAAGTTAGAAGTAAACTGAAAACTCTCGGTCGATCAAAGAAAATTTTTAACAAGAGCATGGTTTAGTTGGCTTTTAATATTTCATTTTCAATCACCTTCTCAGCTCCGCCTGCTACGACCATATCTCCAGTTGAAATTGTTCCTGAGATATAAGCGTTATCTCCTTCAACATAAATTAATTCAACAATTTCTTTAGCGACTTTAAATTGATCATTGTTATCTTTCGAAACTGTATATAAATTCCAAAGACCCTGTGTACCCTGAGAGAGTGATTTCAATGGAACCCAGGCTCCTGTTGCTGATTTTTGTTGATTTAGCTGAAGATAGGAAATAGATCCGGGGCTAATAAAAGTACTAAATTCAAATATACATAATCTATTATCTGAACCTTGATTACTCATTTTTGTAAATCGTTTTAATTTTGCAGAAAAAATTTTCCCATCAATTAAAAAATTATAAAATTCACCCTCTTTCAAGCCCTCAATAACAGTGCTTGGTACTGAAACATGCGCCTCCACAACTGTGGAATCAATAATTTCTAAAATTGGTGCTCCAGGACTAATTACTGTTCCAGAATCAAGAAATCTATTTTGAATATATCCATCAAATGGAGCGCGGATAAAAGTCTGCTCTAATTTAACTGAGTATAAATCTACCTGTGCTTTTGCAATGAGAAATTCTGAGTTAGCTCGATCTAATTCTTGATTAGAGATAAAGCCCTTAGATTTCAAGTCTTTAAACCTTTTTAAGGCTTGTTCTGCAAGATCAAATCTTGCTTGAGCTTGATTTAAATTAGCTTGCATTTCTGCAGGATCTAGAGCGGCTAATATTTCGTTTTTTTTCACAGCATCACCGATATCAATTTTTACATCTGCAATCTTTCCGGGAACTTCAAAAGCTAGCTTAGAATAATTTAATGGAAGTATTTTTCCAGGAAAACGCTGAATAGTATTGTATGAATCTTGGATCTCGATGGTCGTAATTTCTAATGACGTATTGGATGACAAATCAACGGCTAATAGGAAGAAAAATGAAAAGTGCAAAAATTTATTCATAAAAATTTATATGATATGCTAATAATGTTAACAGCGTAAACATAGTATATATTTAATGTATTCACTGTCAACATTGGAAAAACAATGAAATATCATCATGGCAATTTAAAAGAGGAGCTAATCTCTAGCGCTTGCATCATATGTGAGGCTAATGGTCATGATCATATGAGCTTAAGATCTATTGCTAAAGAAGCAAATGTATCCCAAACGGCTCCCTATAGGCACTTTGAAACCAAAGAAAGTCTACTTGCAGAAGTCTCAAAAAGAGGCTTTGAGGAGTTAACAGATAGAATGAAATTGGCAATTAGTAAAGGCAATATTAAATCTGCAAATGATAAGTTCCTTGAAATGGGGCTTGCCTATCTCGAATTTGGATTGGAAAAAAGAAAGACCTATGATCTTATGCATAGCCCCATCATTGATAAAGTCCAATTTCCCGAACTGCTCAATGCTGCTCAAGGAGCATTTGATGAGCTGGTACAAATTTTAAAAGAATTATATCCAGGAATATCTGAAGATGCCCTTGGTAAAAAATGTATAAAATTCTGGGCAATGATGCATGGCTTGGTTGGTTTGTTAGATATGAAAATTGATCCAGATGTAGGGTCAAATGCGGGTGATGCTATGTCAATTGTGAAAGAAGATTTTAGATCTTTTCTTGTTGAATCCCTAGAATTCTAATCTACTTGGACAGTTATTCGCTTTGAAAAGATTGGGGGGTTGTGCGGAATGTGACGAAAGTCACCCAACAGCAATTGAAGTGTATGAGTACCTTTAGTTAATTCGATCTCTACCTCAGTCTGACCTTTACCAAAATGTACATAATTCTTATCAGCTGGTATTGGTAGACTGAGTGATGGCAAATCAGCATCGATGATTAAATGATGATGTCCGGTATTCATCATTTGTATTCCAGCTGGAGCAACACCAAAATTTTCTAACCCAAATCGAACGGTAACTGTTCTTGAGACAGATTCTCCATCATGTGGGGAAATAAAATACACAGAAGCATTAGCATCACCAGGTGATAGCTCTATGGCGTCAATTGAAAATGAAAGAAAAATAATAAATAAATATCTCATCTAATCTAGGTATCCTCCGTCTGCATACATTAGGGTGTTAAAAGTCTCTGCACTCTGTGAGTGTATAACACTTCCAATAACAATTTTATGAGTATGATAGGAAACAGTTTCATCAACTTTACAAAATATATTTGCTTGCGAGTCTTTAATGAATGGAATATCGCTCGTGTCCCAAAAATTGTTTTGAAATCTTGTTGATTCTAGTTCTTTTGAGCTGCAGATATTGGAAATTTCTTGCTGAGTTTTTTGAAGAATATTAATGCATAAATTCTCTCCCTTCATGAGGACATCATGAATGGTGGCACTATTGTTAACACAAACTAGAATAGAGGGCGGATCCATTGTTAAAGAGGTAACTGAAGATGCCGTCATTGCAAATAGATTGCCAGATGAGTCTTTTGCCGATATTACACTCACGGACGAAGCCAAAAATCTCATAGCAATTAAAAATTGTTCTTTAGGCATAGGCGTTATAATTTATACTCTGTAAAAATTTTAAAAATTGAACACGTCAAGCATAAGAATAATTGGAGGTAGAAACAAGAGCTATCGAATAGTTTTTAAAGCTACCCCCGCTCTCAGACCAACCACTGATCGAGCTAAAGAAACATTATTTAGTTGGTTACAATTTGAATTAAAAGATATGTCTTGTCTTGATTTATTTGCAGGCACTGGCGGTCTAGGTTTAGAGGCATTATCAAGAGGCGCCCAACATGTCACGTTTGTTGAAAAAAATAAAAGTTTGTACAAAAATATTTTAAAAAATGTTAGTCATCTAGGGTATGAAAATAATGTCCAAGCTATGTGCAGTGATTCTTTTAAATGGCTAAAAACAAATAAAAGAAAATTTGATTACATCTTTTTAGATCCTCCATTTGATCAGTTTGACTATAAAAGCTTGCTTAGAGCAGTCCATAGAAGCAATATTATCAATGAGGGGGGCAAGATTTTTCTTGAAACCAGCAAACATGCTGAGCTTGAATTAAGTCATGCTCAAGATATCCTGAAAGATAAAATAATAGGAGATGTGAGGCTTATAATTTTGCAATGAAAATTAGAATAGCAACCAGACTGTCACCACTTGCAATGCTGCAAACAAATGAGGTGATAGAAAAAATTAAATTTTTTGATCCTCATTGTATTTGTGAAATTATCAAGATGGAATCAGAAGGCGATCTAACAGACGCGCCTTTGCATATGATTGGTGGGAAAGGATTATTTGTCTCTAAGCTAGAAATGGCTTTGGAGAGCGGAATTGCTGATATAGCAGTGCACAGTCTAAAGGATGTGCCAGCATCAATAAATTCTAAATTCAGCATCGCAGCAACTTTGCCAAGGGAGGCAGCAGTCGATGCAATTCTTTTAAAAGAGGGATTAACCATTGATGACTTATCAAAAAATCTTAAAATTGCTACATCTGGACCCAGAAGAAGATCTCAATTACTTTCTATTAATCCCAAATTAAACATCGTCCCTATTAGGGGGAATATTCAAACTAGAATCAATAAAATCCAAGCTGATGATTTAGATGGTTTAATTGTCGCTAAGGCAGCACTAAATCGATTGAAAATCTTGCATCCTAATATTCATGTATTTTCAGAAAAGCAAATGTTGCCAGCAGCTGCTCAAGGAGCAATTGGTGTAGAAGTTAATACACAAGAGGTTTCATCTCATATAAGCAACTTACTTCATTTGATCAATGATCAATTAACTTATGAAGCAACACAAATTGAAAGATTGGTTGTAGCATCCTTGGAAGGTAACTGTTTGTCTCCAATTTCAGCCCTATGCAAAATTGATGGCCAAGATGCTGAGCTAAAAGTAAGAGTATCTAATCAAGATGGAACTGATGTATACAATGAGGTGACAAGATTTAAACTAAAAAATAAAATTGATGCCGTAAATAATTTTATAGAAATATTAATTCGCAAAGGCGCCAAAGAAATTATTCAACGATAAATGATTGTAAACACAAGACCTATTGATCTTGGTCAAAAAACTAATTTTTTACTCAAAAAATCTGAATGTAATTTTATTCACCTGCCATTAACTAAAATTATAAAAATAGAGCCCTCTGCGCAAGCTATACAAAACATAAATAATCTCAGTGATTATGATCTGTTAATATTTACCAGCCAATCTGCCGTGACATATGGAGCTGAATATTGCCAAAAGATTTTCAAAAATAATGCAGTGATTCCTATCCTTGCAATCGGTCTCGCCACTCAAGAATCATTGAAGAAATTTAACCTCTCTTCAATAACTCCATCAACATTTGATTCTGCTGGTTTAGCAGAAGTGATCAAAGAAAGGAGTTGTAAAAAATGCTTGATTTTTTGTGGCGAAAAAAAACCTCGCCTACTCTCTTTAACCGATATTGAGATAGATACATTTCCTTGCTATGCCTCTCATGATGAGGCAAAAATTGACCTGTCAAAAATTCAAGATGAAAATAAATTAGTAGTTTTAATCTATACCCAGCAAAGTTTAGAAGTGCTAATGCGGGAGTTGCCAGTGAATACAATCCAGAATATTACGTTAATTGTTGCCTCAAAGAGGGTAAAAGAATTATCTATAAAATTTGGTTTTAGAAATTGCGTCTTGGCAGATTCTCCTCACGATGAGGAAATGATTAAAGCAGCGCTAGCAGTAAATTAAATTAATTATTTTTTCTTTCCATTTCCGTTGCCACTTTTCATGGCGCTAAAGAACTCATCATTTGTTTTGGATGATTTTAACCTCTCAATTAAGAATTCAATTGCTTGAGAGTCTTCCATGTCATCGAGAATCTTTCTAAGGATAAACATTCTCTGTAACTCTTCAGGGCTGGTAAGAAGGTCCTCTCTTCTGGTACCTGAGCGCCTAATGTTGATAGCAGGATATATCCTTTTTTCAGCAATTTTTCTTTCTAAATGAATCTCCATGTTGCCTGTTCCCTTGAACTCTTCATAGATCACTTCATCCATCTTAGAACCAGTTTCAACTAGAGCAGTAGCAATAATAGTTAGACTACCGCCTTCTTCTAAGTTCCTTGCAGCACCAAAAAATCTTTTTGGTCTTTCAAGTGCATTTGAGTCCACGCCGCCAGAGAGAATTTTTCCTGAAGCCGGTTGAACTGAATTATAAGCTCTACCCAATCTAGTAATAGAATCTAGCAAGATAACAACATCTTTCTTATGTTCAACAAGCCTTTTCGCTTTTTCGATCACCATGTCTGCTACCTGAACATGCCTGGTCGGGGGTTCATCAAATGTGCTCGCAACCACTTCCCCTCTTACTGTTCTAGACATATCAGTAACCTCTTCTGGTCTCTCATCAATCAGCAATACTATTAATTCTACTTCAGGATTATTTTTCGTAATTGAATGGGCTATGCTTTGAAGCATGAGTGTTTTACCTGCTTTGGGAGGAGAAACAATTAATCCACGCTGCCCCTTGCCAATTGGAGATGCAAGATCAATAATTCTAGAAGAAAGATCTTCGGCGGACCCACTTCCCTGCTCGAGAGTAAGACGTGAAGTTGGAAAGAGTGGTGTTAAGTTTTCAAAAAGAATTTTCTTTTTTGTTTTTTCTGGAGCTTCTTTGTTGATTGTGTCAACGTAAACTAAAGCAAAATATCTTTCGCTATCTTTTGGAGGTCTAATTTTTCCATGAATTTCATCTCCTTTTCTGAGACTGAATTTTCTAACTTGGCTTGGAGATACATAAATATCATCTGGACCCGAGCAATAGGATCCTTCTGGGGATCTTAAAAAACCAAATCCATCATTTAAAATCTCTAAAACTCCGCCGCCATATATATCTACGCCTTCCTTGGCTTGTTGTTTAAAAATACGAAAAATGATTTCTTGCTTTTTGAGCCGCCCAACATCTTCGATTCCAAGACTTTCGGCAATATCCACCAACTCATTGATTGGCTTGACTTTCATTTCAGTTAAATTCATAGATTGATCTCTGGTTGTTTGGGAGTAAAAATTTTGATTTGATAGGTAGCTATAAAGCTAAGATAAGGAAAATGATAATTCCTTTTCCCAAAAGATGCAAAGTTTTTAAACTTCTGCCGCTATAAAATCCTCCAATTGTTGCTTACTGATAGCGCCTATTTGCGTTGAGGCGACTTCACCATTTTTAAATATTAAAAGAGTTGGGATTGATCTAACCCCATATTGAACTGCCAAGTCCTGATTAGAATCTACATCAAGTTTACAAACCTTAATTGAACCAACCATTGCATCAGCGACTTCTTCAACCGTGGGAGCAAGTTGTTTACAAGGGCCGCACCATTCTGCCCAAAAATCAATTAACACTGGTAAATCTGATTCTAAAACTTCCTGATTAAAGTTTACAGATGTAATTTCTTTGACGTTGTCACTCATGAATTTATCTCCGATGCTATTTGCTTTGCTGCGTAGGTTAAGATGGCATCAGCGCCAGCTCTTTTACAGCATAACAAAGATTCTAACATAACATTTTTATCAAGCCACCCCTTCTCAATACTTAACTTTAGCATTGAGTATTCTCCGCTCACCTGATATACAAAAGTCGGGATCTGAAACTCAGATTTAATTGCATGAACCACATCAAGATACGCTGTGCCAGGCTTAACCATAACAATATCTGCACCCTCTTCTATATCCATGGCTGTTTCATGGAGAGCTTCGTTAAGGTTTGCAAAATTCATCTGATATGTTTTCTTTGAAGCCTTGCCTAGATTTGCAGACGATCCTACCGCTTCTCTAAATGGACCATAAAAACTTGAAGCATATTTGGCTGCGTAAGACAGTATTACTGTGTCTACGAATGCATGTGACTCCAATATATCCCTAATCGCCCTCACCCTTCCGTCCATCATGTCCGAAGGGGCAAGTATATCTGCACCAGATTGAGCTAAAAGCAAGGCTTGATCTTGAAGCAACTCTAATGTCTGATCATTATCCACATGCCCATCTAATAATACCCCGTCATGCCCGTGATCTGTGTAGGGATCAAGTGCGACATCAGCAATCTTAATGACCTCTGGAAATCTATCTGCCAAGCCTTTTAATGCTGAACACACTATGTTCTTATCATCAAAGGCATGTGAGCCTTTTTGATCTTTTTTATTAGCATCAATTGCAGGAAAAATTGCAACTGATTTTATCCCTTTATTAATCAATGCCTCAGTTTCGGCATAAAGAGAGTCCAAATTATGCCTAAATATACCTGGCATAGAGGGTATTTCAATTTGCTTATCTGATTGATCAGCAATGAAAATTGGCTGTATTAGATCATTGGTGCTTAAATTATTCTCAGCAACAAGATCCCTCAAATAACCTTTTGAACGAGTTCGTCGAAGTCTTGTATGAGGATATGTTCTTTTAATCATAAAAATTAATCTGTGATAGCGCCTTTTGATGCTGACTGAACTGTTTTCTTGTATTTTGCAAGCACTCCACTTTTTGGGGACGAATTTGGATTTTTCCAGTGTTCTGATCTTTTTTTCATTTCATCATCAGAAATATTAAGAGTTAAAATGTCTGCATTTGCATCAATTATTATCTCATCGCCATCTTGAATAAGCGCAATAGGGCCCCCCATCTCTGCCTCAGGACTAATGTGTCCAACAACAAAACCATGAGTTCCACCAGAGAATCTCCCATCAGTGATAAAGGCAACTTTGTTTCCTAATCCTTGACCCATAATCGCAGAGGTAGGTTTTAGCATTTCTCTCATTCCAGGTCCGCCCTGAGGACCTTCGAATCTAATAACAACGACATCACCCTCAACAATTTTTTTCTCAAGAATTGCTACCATGCCTTCTTCTTCAGAATTAAAAACCTTTGCATTTCCCTTAAAGAGAGTTCCTTCTTTGCCGGTAATTTTTGCTACTGCTCCCTCTGGAGCTAAGTTCCCATAAAGTATTCTCAAGTGGCTGGAATCCTTAACCGGTTTAGATAATGGCAGAATGATTTTTTGATTTTCAGGATATGGTGAAACCTCTTGAAGGTTTTCTGCCAAGGTTTTACCGGTAACTGTTAAGCAATCTCCATGCAGTAGACCTTGTTCAAGCATCATCTTCATCATTGGAGCGATGCCACCAATAGCATTAAGCTCAGACATGAAGTGGGCACCAAAAGGTTTTATGTCAGCCAAAACAGGAGTGACTTTTCCGATGCGTGTAAAATCATCTAGATCAAGATCAACGCCAATAGAATGAGCCATTGCAAGAAGATGCAAGACAGCATTGGTTGACCCACCCAATGCAATCACGACTGCTATCGAGTTCTCAAAGGCTTTCTTTGTCATAATATCACTAGGCTTTATATCAAGGTCTAATAAATTTTTAATCGCAGCACCTGCATTCTGACAATCTTGTTTTTTATCGCTAGAAACTGCATCTTGGCTGCTACTTCCAGGCAAGCTCATTCCGAGAGCCTCTATACTAGATGCCATAGTATTAGCCGTATACATGCCTCCACAGGATCCAGGCCCTTTAACAGAAATTTTCTCAACTGCTATTAAATCCTCTTCGCTAATGCTTCCCTTTGCATATTCACCAACTTTCTCACATACAGTGACATAATCAGTATTGATGGGGCTTGGTCGTATAGAACCGCCATAAATAAATATTGAAGGTCTGTTTAATCTTGCCAATCCTATTAGAGCGCCTGGCATATTTTTGTCACACCCACCAATTGCCACCACTCCATCGTAGCCCAAACATCCCACAACAGTTTCAATAGAGTCAGCAATAACTTCTCTTGATACTAATGAATATTTCATTCCCTGAGTTCCCATCGATATGCCATCTGATACGGTGATGGTATTGAAAAGAACTCCCTTGCAGTCAGAGGCGTCAATGGATTTCTCCACAAGATCTGCCAATTCATTTATGTGCATATTGCATGGAGTTACTTTTGACCAAGTTGATGCTATCCCAACCAAAGGCTTTGAAAAATCAGCCGTTTCAAAGCCAACGCCCCTAAGCATAGAGCGCGAAGCAGCCTGATGAGGCCCATCTACTAAATTCTTTGAAAATTTTCTATTAGGCATAATTAAACAGTTGAATAACGCAATGCAGCATTAAGAAGTTTATCAGTATAATCTTCTTCTGGATTTGAGAAAACTTGTTTGGCGGGCCCTGACTCTACAATAACTCCATTTTGCATTACAAATATATAATCTGACATCGACCTCACCACTTTTAAATCATGGCTGATAAATAAATAAGTTAATTCATACTGTTTCTGGATGTTTTTTAATAACTCAATAACTTGAATTTGAATTGATCTATCTAATGCGGATGTAGGCTCATCCAAAATCATAAATGAAGGATTTAAAATAAGCGACCTTGCAATCGCAACTCGCTGCCTTTGACCTCCAGAAAATTCATGCGGATATTTAAATCTATCATCTGGATTAATTTCTACTGCCCTAAGACTATCAGCAATGCGTTCATCTTTTTGTTTTTGACTAAGGCTAAAATGCACATCTAAACCTTCTCCAACTATCTCCCCAACAGTCATCCGCGGTGAAAGAGAGCCATATGGATCCTGAAAAACAATCTGAATATCTTTCTTAATTGATTTTGATTCCTTTGAGTTTAATTGACCAATATCCACGCCGTCATAAAGAATTGAGCCCTGATAATTAATTAGTCCAGCCAAAGCTTTGCCGAGAGTAGATTTACCGGAACCAGACTCCCCAACTAATCCTATTGTTGATTTTTGGGGAATAGAAAAATTTACATCTTTAACTGCGTGAAAAAAATCTTTTTTAAAAAATGTTTTTTTTGGCAAGGGATAAAAGATATTTAAGTCCTTAACAATAATTAAGGGAGGCTCTCCGATTAAAGTTTCTTGCTTAATTGATGGTTCAGAATTTATCAGCTTTTTTGTGTAAACATGCTGAGGATTGGAGAAAACTGCTTTTGTATTTCCTTGCTCAACAACCATCCCCTCTTGCATAACAGTGATAGTGTCTGAAAATTTTTCAATTAATCCTAAATCATGAGTGATAAACAATATAGACATTCCCACCTCATCCTTTAGCTTTGTCATCAAATCAAGTATTTGAGCTTGTATGGTCACATCAAGTGCAGTTGTGGGTTCATCGGCAATTAGCAATTTAGGCTTATTAGCAAGAGCCATTGCGATCATAATTCTTTGACGTTGACCCCCCGAAAGCTCATGAGGGTATGAATTAAATCGTCTATCAACCTCAGTAATTTCAACAAGATTCATGAGATTTTTTGCCTCGGCTATAGCCTCAGATTTTGCTTGTGCTTTATGCAAAAGTATAGATTCAACTATTTGATCTCCAACTCTATGGTAGGGATTTAACGAAGTCATGGGTTCTTGAAAAATCATTGAAATTTTATTTCCCCGAATTTTTCTTAAAGAAGATTTATCAGCATTAAGTATTTCCACTCCATCAAACATGATTGATGATTCATCACCAAATGAGGCTTTGGGTTCTGGAAGCAAACGCATTATAGACATTGCTGTAACAGATTTGCCTGATCCTGACTCGCCTACTAGACCAACAATCTGATTTTCGTTAATTGATAAGTTTAAATTCTTTACGGCCAAAAACTCATTTTTTCTAACTTGAAAACTGATGGATAAATTAGAGATTTGGAGTAATGGTTTCATTGTTTTAAAAATTGTTTATATGTCTTCAACCAGTCCCTTGTAGCCTCTTTAGCTGCTTTTAATGCGGTCATATTAACAAAACCATGAATAAGATGGGGATAATGAATTTGCTGGACTTCATTATCACTATCATTAAGCAACCTTGCATAGGCCTCTCCCTCATCACTTAAGGGATCAAAGCCAGCTGTAATTATTAGGGTCTTAGGAAGACGAGCTTTAGGATTGATGGTTAGATTAAACACTGGATCATCAAGATTGACTTGTGAGTCGATGAATTGCTCCCAGAACCAAATCATTGCTTTTTGACTTAAAAAGAATCCTTCAGCAAAATCAATTTGAGATCTTGAGTTACAAGCTGGGTCTGTCATTGGATAGATTAGACACTGGGATAAAGGGAGCAATAAATTATTTACAGCTCTATATGTCGATAGCGATGCAGCCAAGTGGGCTCCAGCACTATCACCACAGAGGCTGATCTCCTTTATGGGTAAGCCCAATTTATCTCCCAGCCATTCCAGAGCTAAATTAGAATCTTGAACTGAAGAAGGAAACTTATTTTCAGGCGCTAACCTATACTCAAGTGAAAAAATTTTTGCTCCAATCTCAGCTGAAAAAAATTTTAACCATGGATCATGAGTATTAATGCTTCCAAGGACATAACCACCGCCATGAAAATATAAAATTGGAGACTCTATCAAAACCCTCTCAGGACAGTATTCTCTGATCTTCAGCTCACCAAATTCAGCAGGAATTAAATGATCTATTGTTTGAGTGGATGACCTTGGCTTTGCGTTTAGCGGCAAGCCATCTCTCCCACTTTCTAACTCCTGCCTTAATTCTTGAGCTGAATTAAATCTATTTAGATCATCAAAAACATTTGATTGCAATGATTGAAGTGCTAAAAAAACCTGTGTTTGAAAATCTAGAATTTGGTTATTAATGATAATGCTTTTTTGAAAAGTCAGGCATCTTAACAACCAAACTGGAAGTGAAAAGAAAATTTTTAAAAATAATTTTATTGCCATGCTTTCTTTTATAATTCATCAATGAATTCTAGAATTTTATTATACTCGTTTGTTTTTCTATCCGGATTTATATTTAGTAAAGCTCAGTTTGAAGAGAAGCAGATATTAAATGTTGATGAGGCATTTGTTTTGAATACATCCTTTTTAGAAAATAAAATCTTTATATCTTGGAATATTAAACCAGGATACTACCTATATAAAAAATCAATTTTAATTAAATCGGGTGATGACACCATCAAACACAGATACATATTAAAAGATGAATCACAGATATCTGATGAGTTTTTTGGTGAATCAACTATCTTCAAAGGAGCGCTAGAGGTTGAAGCTGAGCTAATAGATGTTAATCTATTCAAGCTTCAAGGCATTCAGGTAATTTACCAAGGTTGTGCTGAAGGAAAGTACTGTTATCCAAAAAGAATTAAAAGTTTATAAAATCGTTTAACTTCTTAGAAAAACACTATAAAATCTATAAAAATGAAAATATTAGTAGTACATGGCCCGAATTTAAACCTTCTCGGCGTAAGAGAACCTGAGGTTTATGGCTCAGTAACAATGGAAGAAATTAATCAAGGCTTGAAAGAAAGAGCAAGCTCTCAAAATATTGAGATTGAAGCTTTTCAAAGTAATGCTGAGCACGAGATTGTTACCAAACTTCAAGACTCAATGCATGAAATAGATTTCGTAATTATTAATCCAGGAGCGCTAACTCATACCAGTATTGCGATTCGAGATTCTCTGCTGGGGATAGGAGTTCCATTTTATGAGGTCCATATTTCTAATATCTTTGCACGAGAAGAGTTTAGGCATAAATCCTATTTTTCTGATATTGCAAATGGTGTTATATGTGGGCTTGGTACTCAAGGCTATGACCTGGCGCTTAGACATATTATTGATAATTTTAAGGATAAAAAATAATGGATATTAGAAAGATAAAAAAATTAATAGAAATGCTACAAGAATCAGATTTAACTGAGATTGAAGTTCAGGAAGGTGAAGAGTCAGTAAGAATTGCGCGTGGAAATAATCAATCGCTTGAAACCAAATCAACTGTTATTGCTCCTAGTGTCGTCAGCGCTCCAATAGAAAACAAGGAAATTTTAGCGGTTGAATCAGGCTCAATCATTAGGTCACCTATTGTTGGAACTTTTTATAGAAAACCAGCGCCAGACAGACCACCTTTTATTGAAATTGGTAGTCATGTTAATGCAGGTGACGTTGTTTGCATTGTTGAGGCAATGAAGATGATGAATGAAATTAAATCAGAATTTACTGGTAAAGTTTCTGCTATAAATATTGAAGATGGTGAACCGGTTGAATTTGATCAATCTCTAATCGTTATAGATTAATGTCAAAAAAAATTCTAATTGCCAATCGAGGGGAAATTGCTCTGCGAGCTCTTCGAGCATGCAAAGAGCTAGACCTTAAAACGGTTGCAATATACTCATCTGGAGACAAGGAGCTCAAACATTTAAGATTAGCAGATGAAACTGTTTGCGTTGGACCTGCAAGTCCATTGGAAAGCTATCTAAATATTCCTTCAATCCTCTCAGCTGCTGAGCTAACAAGATCAGATGCGATATATCCTGGGTATGGTTTTCTTGCAGAAGATGCGGATTTTGCTGAAAGGTGTGAAGCTAGTGGGTTTATATTTATTGGCCCCTCTTCAAATGTGATCCGACAAATGGGAGATAAAATAACTGCGAAGGGTCTCGCTGAAGATTCAAATATCCCCATCGTGCCTGGATATAAGGGGGAAATCCCTGAAACTGATGAAGCAATTAAAAAAATAGCTGCTGGAGTTGGTTACCCCATAATGATTAAAGCATCAGCTGGAGGCGGCGGAAGAGGAATGAGGGTTGTTCAACAAGAATCTGAATTAATTTCATCATTGCAACTGACCAAACAAGAAGCAATGAATGCTTTTGGAAATGCCACGGTATATTTTGAAAAGTTTATTCAAAACCCACGCCACATAGAGGTTCAAATTGTTGCTGATGGCAAAGGAAATGCTATTCATCTTGGTACCAGAGATTGCAGCATGCAAAGAAGACACCAAAAAATTATAGAAGAGGCCCCAGCTCTAGATGTCAATCAAGATTCATTAGAAAAAACATTAAAAGCATGCTTAACACTTTGTCAAAATATTCATTATTCTGGTGTAGGCACTCTCGAGTTTCTTTATGAGGATGGGAAATTTTATTTCATTGAGATGAATACCAGAATCCAGGTTGAGCATCCTGTGTCCGAGATGATTACTGGATTTGACATTGTCAAAGCACAGTTAAAAATTGCATTGGGAATGGAATTAACACTTGATCAAAATGAAATTATATTCCGAGGACATGCAATGGAATGCAGGATCAATGCTGAAGATCCTGAGACGTTTGTTCCTTCACCTGGAATTATTAATAAAATGCATCCCCCAGGTGGTTTTGGAGTTAGGTTTGATTCTCATATCTATTCAGGATATGTGGTGCCTCCCCACTACGACTCTCTACTTGCAAAAATTATTACAACTGCAAATACAAGAGAGTCATGCATAAAACGAATGTTAAGTGCTCTAGATGAATTTTTTGTAGATGGCATAAGCACAAATCATTCTTTGCATCAAAAACTCTTGCAAGATAAAACATTTTGTGAGAACAAGCATAATATTAACTATCTTGAAGGATCTTTTTTAGAAAAATGAGTGTTAAAGAATACAATCCAGATGAAGTAGAGAGTCTTATTCAGGAATCATGGAAGCAGAATAATTCATACAAAGCTTCGCCCACTCAAACAAAAGAAAAGTTCTACTGCCTTTCAATGTTTCCATACCCTTCTGGAAAATTGCATATGGGTCATGTTCGTAATTATACGATTGGGGATGTAATTTCTAGATTTAAAAGAATGCAGGGCTTCAATGTTTTCCAGCCAATGGGATGGGATGCATTTGGTCTGCCTGCCGAGAATGCAGCAATAAAAAACAAAGTTGATCCTCAAAGCTGGACTGAACAAAATATTGAAAATATGAAATCACAACTTGAGAGACTGGGCTTTAGTTATGATTGGTCAAAAGAGCTTAAAACCTGTGATCCTAATTATTTTAAATGGGAGCAAGAAATTTTTACCATGCTCCAAAAGAGAGGTCTTGTATATAGGAAAAAATCCTTAGTAAATTGGGACCCTGTTGATGAAACGGTTCTAGCAAATGAGCAAGTGATTGATGGCAAAGGATGGAGATCTGGAGCAACTGTTGAGTTAAAAGAAATTGATCAATGGTTTTTAAAGATCACTGATTATGCTGATGAATTACTTTCATCAGTTGAAAATTTAGATTGGCCAGAAAATGTAAAAGCTATGCAGAAAAACTGGATTGGCAAATCATTTGGTTCAGAAATAAAGTTTTCCCTCCTTAATAAGGAGATCTTGACTGCTTTTACTACAAGAATTGATACTGTTTATGGCGTAACTTATATTGCTATTTCTCCAAATCATCCATTAGCTCAAAATCTTGCTAAAGAAAGTTTAGAAATCAATGACTTTGTTAAACAATGTAACGAAACTAAAATGGCAGAAGCTGATATGGCTAAGGCAGATAAATTGGGCCTCAAAACAAATTTAAAGGTTAAGCACCCTTTTTTAGATATAAATCTTGATGTATGGATTGCGAATTATGTTCTTATGGACTATGGAACTGGAGTGGTAATGGGTGTTCCAGCGCATGATGAGAGAGATTATGAGTTTGCTCAAAAATATAATATTGAAATTAAAAAAGTAATTGAAAGTGATGAGTTGCCATCTCCTAAAAAAGGAAAACTTATCGACTCTGACTGTTTTACTGGTCAGGAATCAGATGAAGCGATTCGTAATATTAATGCTCACTTGGAAAAGAATGGAATTGGAAAAAGCATCGAGAACTTTAGACTCAGAGACTGGGGAGTAAGCAGACAAAGATTTTGGGGTTGTCCTATACCTGTGATCTATGAAGATGGTGAGCCTATTTTTTTAGAGAATAAAGATCTTCCTGTTAAGTTACCGAAAATTGAAGATGGGCAATCCCCAAAACCATTAAGTCAAAACAAGGATTTTTTTGATTTAGGTCCTGGGAAGTCTCGTGAAGTTGATACTTTTGATACGTTTGTAGATTCATCATGGTATTACGCAAGATTTACGGCAGCTGATAACAATGAAAAAGCATTAGATGAAAATTCAAAGTATTGGCTTCCTGTAGATCTTTATGTTGGCGGGATTGAACATGCAATCTTACATCTTCTTTATTCGAGATTCTTTCATAAGGCAATGAGAGATATTGGTCTAGTTGAGGGTGATGAGCCATTTAAGAAACTTCTTACACAAGGCATGGTGCTTAAAGATGGTTATAAAATGTCAAAGTCCAAAGGCAACACTGTAGACCCGCAAAAGTTTATTGATCAATATGGGGCTGACACAATTAGGCTTTACATGATGTTTACTTCTCCACCTGAACAATCACTAGAATGGTCAGATACGGCAATTGAAGGCTCGTATAGATTCTTGAAGAGAGTTTGGAGTCTTGTATCAGAAAGAAAGCAATTTTCTGCACAGCAACCAAATGAATTTACAAAACTTGAACTCGAGCTTCGTCAAAAAAGCCATAAAACTCTAAAAAAAGTCACTCATGATTATGCTGAGCGCAATTCATTTAATACTGCAATAGCATCAATAATGGAGTTATTGAATGCAGTCCCGGAGTCATTTAAGGCCGATAACGCAACCACAGGACAAAAATTCTGTTTGGATGAGGTAATTCAATTTACATTAAAAATGTTATCGCCAATTGCTCCCCATATATGTCTTTATTTATGGCAAGAATATTCAGAATCTGAGGGTAGCGATTTCGAGAATTCTTGGCCAAAATTCAATGATGAGTTTCTTCAATTAGAAGAGTTTCAGCTTATTATTCAAGTAAATGGAAAAGTTAGAGGAAAAGAAAATATTTCTGTGGACACAGAACAAGTTGAGTTAGAAATACTCGCAAAGGAAAATGAAAATGTTAAAAAAATTCTAGCTAACCAACCCATAAAAAAGGTAATCTACATAAAAGAAAAATTAATAAACTTCGTAATCTAAATGAACTACATCACACCTTTCGACGACTATCCAATTCATCAAGCAATAGAGCCAATTACCATACCTGGTCCCACTGATAGAAATTTTTATGACAGATATTTTTTCAATGGAATGGATCCTGTAAATGAGTACATTTTTGAAATAGGCATAGGACTCTATCCAAATAGACATGTAATTGATGCTCACTTCAGCATTTCTTACAAAGGTAAGCAATATTCATTTCATGCCAGTCAACGCTTAAATCAAAGCAGAGTTCCAATAAACATCGGCCCTATGTGCTTATCAATTGATGAGCCAATGAACGAATTAACGTTTTCTTTAAAAGATCCCGACAACAAGCTCAACTGTAATCTTAAATTTTCAGCTAATTCTGTTGCGCATCAGGAGCCTCGATCGCTGATGATGGAAGGTACTAGAACCATTATGAATACAATTAGATTCACTCAACTCGGTAAATGGACAGGAGAAATATCAACTGAAGCAGGAACACTGAATCCTCAAGCAATATATGGCATTAGAGATAGGTCATGGGGTGTAAGACCGGTAGGAGAACCTGAAGGTGGAGCCCCTGGAATGCTAAATCAAGAGCCTGGAGTTTATTGGTGCTGGGCTCCGGTTCATTTCGATGGCTTCTGTACACAATTTGGAACATTTGAAGATAGAAATGGTAATACAACACAAATTTCTGGTCATAAATTACCTCTGTATAAAGATATGTCCTCAGTTCCACCTGATATCGAAGTTGAAACTATTCACTCTCTTCATCACTCGGTTGATTGGCAGAAAGGCTCTCGCTGGGCTACTGGAGCAAAAATATCAGGCATGCTAAAAAATAAAGAAAAATTTAATCTAGAACTAGAAACCATGGGTCCCATATTTTTTTGCAAAGGCATTGGCTATCAGCATGATGAATGGAAACATGGTATTTGGAAAGGTGAAAGCGAAACAGGTTACGAAGTCTGGGACTTATCTGAGATCGACCCAGGAGACTATACATTTTTTCATACTCACCAAATTGCCAGGGCAACATTAGGCTCAGAAAAGGGTATTGGTATGCTGGAGAACTTGGTGGTTGGAAGACATGACCCATCTGGCTTTGAAGATTTCTTCGATGGAGCAAAATAAATTTAATAAGTATTTCTTAATACTTATATCTTCTTTTCTACTTTCTGGCTGTCAGCTCAACTGGATTGAGGAGCGCCAAATATATTTAAATAAAATTGAGTTTGGATTAAGCATCAAGCATTCATTTAAACAAAAATCAAAAAAATATTTCTCTCAAGACCCATCTAAAAATACCGGTCTAAAAATATCAAGTCTTCAATTTAAGAAAAAAAATTTTTATGGAGGCACTACTGCAAGAGCAAAACAAATAGAAATTATTGGTAAACTTGAATATAACTTCTCAAACATATCATCGACCGAAAGCGGCTCTCTTGAAGTGTCAGGTTGGATTCCAGTTAATGAAAATAATCCGCAGGCAGAAATGAATGCGCAGAGAAAGATTGTTGAAGAGTTAGAATTTTTATTGCTGGAAGATCTTGTTCAGGAGTATTGGTTAATTGAAAGTTAATTTTCTAAATTTTTCTGACCCCAAAGATCATAAATTCTTTTTGATCACAGGTGGAGAAATGATCTTAAAACAAGAAGTTATTGAGAATATCCTAGGCAAGTTAAAAAATACCGGTTTCAATGAGAAGGTATCAATATCTCAAGATGAATTAGAAAGAATACAAGAAATAGTCTCGAGAAATATGGGAGGCTCCTTGTTTCAAGAAAATCTTATTCTTCACATCAAACACACTTCAGGAAAATTTCCAGAAAAAATAAAGTCTCTTCTTGAAAATGAAGAGATTTTTAAATCTCCTAACATTGCATTAATAGTTGAGTCTAGCATTGAAAAAACTCCCGTAAGTGGAGCATGGATTAAAAATTTTGATACTAGCGGCCTCATTATTAATTGCAACAAACTGAAGACAATGGAGGAAAAAATATGGCTCAAAAGACAATTGAACTTCTTACCAAAAGATTTACTGCCAATATTTGGAGGTTCAATTTTTCAAAACAATGAAGCTAATCTTTTGGGTCAAAAAAATGAAGTTTCTTTGCTGAAGCTCTTATTTTTAAATAAAGATAATAGCCCTGAAGCTAAAACAGATCATATAATCTTTGGATCTGGAATAAGTGCATTTGAGCTTGAAGATTTATTACTCAATAGAGATTTTAAAAAAGCACTTAAGACAATCAATTTCATGAAGGAGCATGATCGCCAAAACTCTGCTCCAATTATCTGGATAATTGCTAAGGTTATTAACTCTTGCTTGGAGTCACTTCAGTCTTCAAATAAGAAATCCGCATTAATCAATAGCGGGGTATGGTCATCAAAAATTAATCTTTACTTAGATTTAATAAAGCAAGCAACGGCAAAAGAATTTTTAAGCTTAAATGATGAGATTCTAAAAGTCGATCTCATAAACAAAGGCTTGATGAAGGCTGAAACTTGGGAGCAAATTGAAAGAGTTATTCTCAAACTTCAAGATGCAACTTCATTGCAGAATTAAACAGTTCTACAACGTCCAGATACCCTTTATAATTTTCTTCTAATTTATAGTCAGTTCCAATCAAGTTCTTGAGTGGAAGCATCCCTTTTGTTGAGCTGGTCAACCAAATACAGGGGGCATCATGAAAATCTGAAATAGCACAGCTGCCTTCTTTTACAGAATATAAAGTATTCTCAAGCGCTTTGATTAGAATTTGTCTTGTAATACCTGGAAGAATATTTTCAGATAAAGATGAAGTTCTGACTGATCCACTAGAATCAAAATAAAAAACATTGCTGGCTCCTGCCTCAGTCATAAAGCCATCTCTATGCATAACTACTTCTTGGCAACCTTGAGACTTTGCCTTATTCATAGCTAAAACATTGCCTAATAAAGAAGTGGATTTAATATTACATTTTCCCCACCTATCATCCTCACATAACATAGCGCTTATGGCGGAAGATGGAAAGCGAGCAGGCATTCCATAACCGAATCTTTCTATTTCAAGATCGTCTTGATATAAATGTGATCTAATCAAATCGACGCCTCTGGATATTTGGTAATAAACATACCCATCTTGATTACTCAAAGTAGCAGCAAGTTTTTGAATATCACTAACCGCACTCTCGAAATTGACATTCAAACTCATGAGATGAGCGCTTTGCATCATTCGATCAAGGTGCTCTTCATAACACAAAGGTTTTCCTGAAAAATATGGAATGACTTCATAGATACTATCTGAAAAAGTATAGGCTCGAGATAATGGTGATACCTTGATTTGATCAAGTGAATTTAATTCGCCTTGATATATAGCAGTGATATCAGTCATTTTGGCCAATGGAGAATAAGCTCATGATCCAAAAGACTATACGAGCCCAAATTCTTCCAAAGAAACCTTTTGCCTCAACAGACTCAATGGCTATAAGTGGGGCTGAAAGAACTACACGATCATTAGACATAAATTCAACATCACCTATTACATCGCCCTTAGATATCGGCGCTTGAATATTATTCGTAAATTTATAATTTGCTTTTATATTTTTAAAATCTGAACGAGGCAAAGTTAGCAAAATATCTTCATTGGTACCAAGGGCAACTTCATCAGTTTTACCGCCCCAAACTTTAGCAACCGTGATCTCTGAATTCTTGGAGATTAGTTTTTGAGTAGCAAAGAACCTAAACCCATACTCCAAAAGCCTTTGTGATGAAGTGAGTCTTTCGTTTTCAGAAGGGCTGCCTGCCACCACTGCTATTAATCTCATATCATTACGCTTAGCCGAAGAGATTAAACAATACCCAGCAGATTCGGTGTGACCAGTCTTGACTCCATCGACAGTATCATCTCTCCACAAAAGTCCATTTCGGTTTAACTGTCGGATGCCACTAAATGTAAATTCTTTTTCTTTATATGTTGCATAGTGATCAGGAAAATTATTAATAAGCGCCTGCGTTAAATGAGCCAAATCTTTGGCTGATGAAAAGTGATTGGGATCCGTCCATCCAACAGCATTTTGAAATAAAGTGTTGCTTAATCCTAATTCAGATGCGTAAGCATTCATGAAATCTACAAACCCCTCTTCAGATCCAGCAACATACTCAGCCAATGCAACAGTTGCGTCATTTCCAGATTGAATGACAATGCCAGATAGCAAGTCTCGCACAGAAATTCTTTTTCCGGCTTCAATAAACATTTTTGAGCCACCAGTTTTCCATGCTTTTTCGCTTATTAGCACTTTATCATCTAGGCTTATTGCCCCAGAAGCTATCTGATCTGCTACAACATATCCGCTCATAACTTTGGTCATGCTTGCGGGAGAAATTTGATTATCAGAATTAAATTCAGCTATTACGGTGTTGGTGCTAGCTTCAATCAATATGTAACTATCTAAGTTTAATTTGGGTGCCTTTGGCACCATGGATTGAGCAAGTCCATCTAGACAAAGAGGAGCAAGCAGGAAAAAACAAATTATTCTTTTCATAAAACTATTACTTAAATTCTAAGGATAAATCATACACGGCTTTAGCATAAAAATGACTACGGTTATATTTAGTAATCGCAATAAAGTTATCATCGCCGATAAAATATAAATCCTTCGGCTTGCTAAGCAGAATGGTTTGTCCACTTTTAATGAGATTTTTATTTTTAATATTATTAAGAGTCATCAGCTGCTGTAATTCAAGATTATGACTCACTGCAATTGATAATAAGCTATCTCCCTTTTTGATAATATATTCTTCTTCAAGACCTTCGGTAAATTGAAGGGGAATAAATTTCTTTAAATTAGTTTGATGCTGATAAGTTTGATTAACTTTGTTGAATTCAACCTTTGTAACTATAGCGCCATCTCTTTTCCACCCGTGCTTTTGAAGATAATTGGCAATGCTAGCTACAGCATCAGGCACTGAATTAAATAAATCTGCATATCCATCGCCATCATAATCTATTGCATAAGCCCGATAGCTAGACGAAATAAACTGGCCATATCCCATAGCGCCCGCATATGATCCTTGAACTGAATTAATATCTAAGTTATTTTCTCTTGTAAGAATGAAGAACTGAATAAGCTCACTTTTAAAGAATTTTGATCTTCTTGGAAAATCAAAACCAAGCGTTGCCAAGCTATCGAGAACCCTATAGCCACCTAAAATCTTTCCATACCTCGTTTCTACGCCTAAAATTGAGGTAATAATTTCCCTGGGCACCCCAAACTCACGCTCAACTTGCATAAATAAAGAAGAATTTTCCTTTATAAATTTTTTACCATTAGAGATACGCTGTTCTTCTAAAAAAAGTTTTTTGTATCTATCCCAAGTCCAAGTAAATTCAGCTGGAGATGACATTGATTCCAAGATTCGCTCTTGTTTCTTTGCGGTTTGAAGAATCTTAATAACATAGCTTTTGTCAAAGTTATGTTCCCTAACAAGGGTTTCAATAACATCCTGCGCTTCTGGATGCTCAGAGTAATCAGCAAGCATTGAGTTTGAAAATAACAGAAGGAATGAAATAAGAAACTTCATTGCGGTAAGAATTTTTTATGCGTACCCATAGAAACAATTATGCCAAAAGCAAGAAATAATGACATTAAAGATGATCCTCCCTTGCTTATGAATGGTAAAGGCATACCAACAACTGGAAGCAAGCCTACCACCATGCATAAATTTATAATTAGGTTTGCTGCAAAAGTAAGACTCAGGCCTCCAATAACTAATCTGCAAAACCTATCTCTTGCACTTAATGCTAAGTAAAAACACCTTAATAATATGAATAAGTAGATGCTTATCAACAATAACACTCCGATAAATCCAAATTCCTCTCCAATAACAGAAAAAATAAAATCAGTTTCTGTTTCTGGAAGAAAATTTAATTGCGTCTGTGACCCCTCCCCAAAACCCTTACCCAGCAATCCTCCAGAACCAATTGCAACCTTTGATTGAATAATATTCCAGCTTGCCCCAAATGGATCAGACTCTGGATTGAAGAATGTTGCAATTCTCTGGCGTTGAAAAGGCTGCAAAAGAATATTCCAAATAAATGGTGAGCTTATTAACAAAAGAACAAATGATCCACCCATAAAGGTCCAACTTAAACCAGAAAGAAATAGCACAAACAGTCCAGAGCAAGCAATAATTAATGCAGTCCCAAGATCCGGTTGTCTAAAAACGAAGAAAAAACAGCAACAAATGATTAGCAAACTAATAATTATTTCTTTTCTTTGAATCGGTAGCTTTTTATCAAATAAAAAATTAGCTAGGAAGATTGGTACTGCAAGTTTTAGCAATTCTGAGGATTGAAAAGAAAAAGGGCCTGCCCTTACCCATCTTTGGGCTCCGTTAATTTCAGGACCAACTAAATATGTAATTCCTAATAATAACAATGAGAAAATAAGAAATAGCCCTGAAGACCTTCTAAAAATGTCAGGATCTGGTTGACTGACCACAATCATGATAATGAAACCTACAACAATATAAGCAAATTGTTTTGACACAATGCTTATGTCTGAATTTGAAGCAGAAAATAAAAAAAATAGCCCAAGGGTAGACAAGAAGAAAAGGCTAAAAAATAAATATGGGTCAAAGTATATTTTTTGCAATGATTTATTCATTGATTAAACTCTTTAAAACCTCAATTGCTACTGGCCCAGCAACTGCTCCCCCGCTTTCTCCATTCTCAATTACCACTGAAACTGCGTACCTGGGATTGGGCATTGGACCAAAAGCGATGATAATTGAGTGATCCCTCAATAATTCTGAGCTTCTTAATTCTTGATAGGCCTCCTTGCTATCCAGACTTACAAGCTCAGCTGTGCCTGATTTCCCAGCCACTTGAAAATCTTTGAGATCACGTATGCTTCTAGCGGTACCGTTATCACTCTCAATAACACCAAGTAGAGCTTGATGCATTTTTGTCCAATCAGAATTATTAAACCTTTCATCTTGCCAAGTTCTTAGTAACTTTTTTTGATTGCCTGAAGCAACAATAGAGGGTTCGGAATATTGTCCTTTGGTAGCCAGAAGAGCGGCATAGTTTGCCAACTGCATGGGAGTTGCAACTAAATATCCTTGTCCGATACCTAAATTAACTGTATCACCCTTGACCCATCCTGTATTCATGATGCTATATTTCCATTCAGGTGTTGGAACAAATGCTGGGTCTTCTTCAAAACAATCTAAACAAACTTTTTGCCCAAAACCTAGACTGGATAAATGATTAGATAATTCCACTATATCTGCTTGGTATGCAAGTGAGAAAAAGTAAGTGTTTGAACTAACTAAAAATGCTTTGTGCATGTTTACCAAACCATGGCCACCCTTGCGCCACCCCCTAAACACTCTTCCAGTTTCCGGTAAAGTAAAAAATCCCGGATCTTTCATCTCAAAATCCCAGTTCACAATATTATTTGACAATCCATACATACCAATTGCAGGTTTGATTGTTGATGCTGGTGGATACCTTCCTTGTAACGCTCTATTAAAAAAAGGTTTATCGGCATCATTTAAAAGAGTTTGAAAGCTATTTTCACTCATGCCGTTTGATAGCTCATTTATTGAGTATGAAGGCGAGCTGTATAAAACATTAATCCCGCCAGATTCTAGGTCTATAGCTACAACTGCACCTTTTCTATTTCCAAGAAATTTTGCTGCACTTTTTTGTGCATCAATATCTAAATTGGTATATAAATCTAATCCTTTTGCAGGCTGAGTAAATGATAATGGCTTCACAAATTGGCCTTTTGCATTCATCTCATACACTCTTTGACCATGTCGTCCACTTAAATGATCATCATATACCTGCTCTAACCCTGTTTGGCCTTGAATCAGACCATGCGCATAAACCAATTCTGCATCTTTCCAATGGCTTCGAGGTATTTCAGGCATGGATTTAAAGTCATTTTCAATTCTAGAGGTATACCCCAAAACATGAGAAAAGATCTCTGGATAATCACTAATTCTTCTATAGCGTTTGGCTATAAATGCATTCTGAAACTTAAAACTTCTCACATTGAATCTAGCAATTTCTTCAGCAGAAAGGTCTGTTTTTAAAACTAGTTCCTTGTTAACAAATGCTTTTTCTTTTTGAAGTTTTTTGTACTTTGATATCTCATTTTCAGAAAGAAAAATTACAGGCTGAATCTTTTCTAAAAAGGAATCTATATCAAGAATGAGATTGGGGCGGGTAATTAAATCAAAGGTTGGTTGATTTCTAATGAGAGCTTTTCCATTTCTGTCAAAAATCTCGCCTCGAAGTGACTGCACGGGTACTGCATAATTTTTATTATTTAAAGCAGCAAGCTGATAATCTGAATAACCAGAAGTTTGCAAAGAAAAAACTTGCAGAAGCACGGCCATTAGCCCTAAGATCATTAAGCCAAAAAGTAAGACTGCCCTTATAGAAAAATTATTCTTTTCGACCTGTCTTTCTTCAAAAATCATTATTTATGATATGGGTGATTTCGATAAATTGTGCTCGCTCTATAAATTTGCTCCATGAGAAATATTTTAAAAAGCCTGTGAGGAAAAGTTAACTCTGAAGCAGATAAGATTAGGTCAGAGGCTTTAAAAAGCTTGTCTGATGATCCATGCGCACCGCCAATAATAAAATTAATATTTTTTCCATGATCTGTCTGATCCTGCAAGAGTTTTGCAAAACTGAGGCTGCTAATCTTTTGCCCTTTTCGATCCCATAAAATAGTATGCGCATCTTGATCGAGATGTTTGATTATTTCTATTCCTTCGGCATCTAATATAGATGTCATATTCATAGAGTTGGAGGAAAAAGGCTTCACCTCAACATATGAAATCTGAAAGTGGTTAGGCAATTGTTTTGAATAAAATTGCAGTGCTTGCTTCTCCCAATCAGATGGCTTGTGGCTAATGCTAATAATTTTGCATTTCATTATGCAGAAACAAGAGTCTTTTCACCCCATAAACTCTCTAAATCATAAAATTCACGGGTTTCCTGTTGCATAATATTTACAACTACATCTCCACAATCTACCAAGATCCACTCAGAATCATCTTGGCCCTCGATCCCAACTAAATTCTTCTGATGAGATTTGATTGATTCAATTAATTTGTTAGAAATTGCTTTTGCATTTCTTGAGGAAGAAGCGGTAGCTATGATAAACCAATCAGCAAAACCTGAGATATCTCTAATATCTAAAACGAGAATGTTTTGAGCCTTTAGATCATCCAGCGCTTCACAACAGATAGTTTTTAAATCAGGAGTTTTCATAGCATTGCTTCACCTTATGATGCATATTGAGATTGATTGAATTAATTTTAATTTTACGTCCAAGCTTAGTAAGCAGAATATCTAACTTAAATGAATAAATCTATTAAATATTTCTAATTTATATATTCTTTCGATCAATCTTTTGATTAAGATACATAAATGAATTGTATAAACTCTATTATCCTTTGGTTCTCTGATCATCCAGGAGTGCTTATAGGCTTGGGAGCATCTTCCATTCTTATTTTTATAATAAGTATTTTAGGCATTGGTTGGTTTGTGGCTCAAATACCTGAGGATTATTTTCTTTCAACGAAAAGAAAGCCTTCAATATGGCAAGAGCATAAACCAATTCTAAGATTTGCAGTGTTATTTGGAAAAAATATAATCGGGTACTCTCTTATTATGGGGGGCTTATTAATGCTAGTTTTACCTGGTCAAGGGCTGCTTACAATCGTGACAGGGTTATTATTAATTAACTACCCAGGAAAATATAAGCTAGAACAAAAACTTGTAGCAATGCCTTCCGTCTATAGGGCTTTGAATTGGATAAGAGCGAAAGCAAATAAACCGCTGCTTAAAAGAAATCCTGCGCATCAATAAAATTACATGATTTAATTTTATTACTTGACTTGCAGCATGCTTAAAGTTGTATAGTTCTTAGTATATGTAATATAGGCTTTTCTCAGCCTGCATCTAAAAAATTAATTCAGGAGATAATATGGGGATTGAAAATAAAAAATGGATTTTAAAAGAAAGACCAAGCGGGTTGGTCAAAGACTCAGATTTTGAGCTTGTTACAGAGACTCTTCCTGAAATTCAAGAAGGCGAGATTCTGCTTGAAAATATGTACCTTTCATTTGATCCAACTCAAAGAGGCTGGTTGAATGATGTGCCTGGATACCTTCCACCTGTTCAGATAGGTGAAGTTGTTCGATCAGGTGGCATGGGTAGAGTGCTGGAATCTAATAATGCAGATTACAAAGTTGGAGATTTAACATTTGGTTTTGTAGGGTGGCAAACTCATTGCATAACCAAACCTGAGGCTGATGACAGGTTTAGAGTAGTTCCCGATCTTCTTCCTATACCAACGATGCTGAATGTTATGGGCACAACGGGTATCACTGCTTACTATGGATTAATAGAGCTAGGTGATCCTCAGCCAGGTGAAACTGTTTTGGTTTCAGGAGCCGCAGGTGCGACAGGATCAGTTGTCGTTCAGATAGCAAAACTTAAAGGATGTCATGTCATAGGGATAGCGGGCGGCAAGGAAAAATGTGATTGGCTCAAAGAAGTTGGTGTGGATGATGTGATTGACTACAAAAACTCTAATGTTCATGAAGAATTACCCAAGGTTGCTAAAAATGGAATTGATATCTATTTTGATAATGTTGGTGGAGAGATATTAGAAACTGTTCTTTACTTAATCAATATCAATGCTCGAGTTCTCTTGTGTGGGGGAATTTCATCTGGATATGATGCAACCAGGCCACCAGATGGACCTAATAATTTATTTTCTTTAATTATTAAACGAGCAACAATGCAAGGATTTCTAGTGCTAGATTATTTGCCGCGCTCACAACAAGCCTTAGAAGATATTGCAACCTGGGTCATGGAAGGGAAACTACAACACAGAGAAGACATCCAAGAAGGAATTGAGAAGTGTCCCCAAACTCTGAATAGACTCTTTACTGGAGAAAATAAAGGCAAGCAATTGCTAAAAATTTAAGCTGAGTTTTCTGAAATTTTATTGACTAACTTTGCAAGAATATTCATTCGCTGAGTTGCATCAAATGCCTCAAGCAAAGCCTGTTTCTGTATTGGGGTGAGAGGAATTAATCCCGCCAACTGATAGCTCACAGATTCAGCAGATAAAAGATCTATTTCCAGAGGCAAAGATTTTACTTGTGGGTGTTCTTTCAGTTGACTAAGTACATTTATTAACTCAGGAAATTGCGCCAAGACTGCTTGATCATCGACAGCGGGCTCAGCAATGGGAACGATAGATGCGTAATGGAGGCCTGACTCCAATTGCTCAACAGATTTAATAGATACTTTTTGTGAACCTCGAACAGTAATGCCCAACAACCCATTGGGTAATTGGTTGAAATCAATAATTTCAACAAAAGTTCCTTGGGACATGAAGTTTTCACCAGATTGATTGTTTTTGCTTAAAGTGATCACAAAGCCAGTATCAGTACTCATACAATTTTTTACCATTGAGAGGTATCTAGGTTCAAAGATTTGAAGTGTTTGTATGGTGCCAGGCAAAACAACCAACCCCAAGGGGAAAACTGGCAGTTTATTTATTTTTGATGAGGTCAATTATTGGCTCCGATATTTTTTTACTATCTTTATTGCTCATGATTAGAATAACATCAAAGTTATCTATGTCTTTTTCTAAATCTGTTAAAAGTAACTTGATAGAATCATACTCAAATTCCTTATTTTTTTGACTAGATAAATTCAACCAGTAGGCTTTTCCAAGCGCTGAGGCACTCTCATATAGATCTTCGCCATGATGTCCCTGAGACATTGTGTTAGAAGCTAATTCAATGATGCCCAGTATTCTTTTAGAGGGAAAATAATTCGTGGCTGCTTGAACAGTATTTGATATTGCAGTCGGATGATGAGCAAAATCATCGATAACTATCTTATGACCATTTTGGAATACTGTTTCAAATCTCCTTTTTACACCTTTTGAATTTTTGAGGGCTAAGAATGAATCCTTTGGGCTAATGCCATGAAGAGAAGCTGCATACATGGCTATCACAGCATTACTTAAATTGTGCTTTCCATGCATAGGGAGATCGCTGATATTAAATTTCTGATTCTCAAAATCAATTACGCCTTCTTCAATTAAAAGTTGAATATTTTCTTTTCTTCCCAGTTGATGTGTTTTGGACCAGCATCCCATCTTTATTAGATCAGTAATATTTTTTTCTCCATCATGAAAAATAATATTGCCATTTGCTGGCACTGTTCTCACGGCATGATGAAATTGCTTCAAGATATCTGATAAATCATTAAATATATCCGCATGATCAAATTCAATATTATTTATGATGAAAGTTTTTGGATGATAATGAATAAATTTTGAGCGCTTATCAAAGAAAGCAGAATCATATTCATCTGCTTCAATTACAAAGTATTGTGATGAGCCTAGGCGTGCAGAATTATTAAATGAATCACTTACGCCACCAACCAAAAACCCAATATCAATTCCCTGAGATTGAAATATTTCACATATCAAAAAAGATGTTGAAGTTTTTCCGTGAGTTCCTGATACAGCAATTACTGTTCGATCACGGATCATCTCACCTAGCATTCTAGGACCAGAGGTGTACTCGAGCCTTTGATTTAAAATATATTCGACAGAAGGATTGCCTCTGCTCAGAGCGTTGCCTATTACGTATAAATCAGCGCACGGCAAATCAGATTCTTCATAGCCTTCTATCATTTGGACGCCAAGAGATTTAAGTTGGTCAGACATTGGAGGATAAAATTGCTTATCACTTCCGGAAACTATGTGACCTTTTTCAACAAGAATTTGTGCAAGGCCGCCCATAAAGGTGCCACAAATGCCTAATATATGAATTTTCATTTTTAAATATTTGCCGGTAACATTTGTTACCATAGACCAAATTAATTAATTTTTAAACCAATGAAAAAAAATGCTTTTTATGCCCAGTCTGGTGGTGTGACCTCTGTAATCAATGCCTCTGCAAGTGCAGTAATATTAGAAGCAAGGAAATCTGCAAAGATAGGTAAAATTTATGCAGGTAAAAACGGTATCTTGGGGGCTTTGAGAGAAGAGCTGATAGATACATCCAAAGAGTCAAGAAAATTTATAGAAAGCTTGCAATATAGACCTGGAGGAGTATTTGGTTCATGCCGATATAAGCTAAAAAGCATCGAGGACAATCTCATCGAATATGAAAGATTGATTGAAGTTTTTAAGGCTCATAACATTGGCTATTTTTTTTATAACGGCGGAAATGATTCTGCAGACACGGCTTTGAAAATTTCTCAGATCAGCAATAAGCTCAACTATCCTCTCCAATGTATTGCGATACCAAAAACAGTGGACAATGATCTTGCTGTGACAGACTGCTGTCCAGGATTTGGATCAGTTGCTAAGTATGTGGTCACATCTACCATTGAAGCGGCGCTGGATGTTGAGTCAATGTATGAAAGTTCCACCAAAGTTTTCATTCTTGAAGTTATGGGCAGGCATGCAGGCTGGATAGCAGGATCAAGCTGCTTAGCCCAAGATAGCCACCCAGGAGCACCTCATATAATCTTGCTGCCTGAAGTAACATTTAATCAAAATAAGTTCTTGGCTAAAGTTAAGGATGAAGTGAAAAAGCATGGTTTTTGCGTAATTGTTGCTTCAGAAGGAATCAAGGATTCCAAAGGAAAATTCTTAGCTGAATCAGATTCAAAAGATGCATTTGGTCATAGCCAGCTTGGCGGTGTTGCCCCTAGATTAGCAGAACTGATTGATAAGAAATTAAAATTAAAAAATCATTGGGCTGTTGCTGACTATCTCCAAAGAAGCGCAAGTCATCTATCATCGGGAGTAGATAGAGCTCATGCCTTTGAGGTAGGTAAAAAGGCAGTGCAGTATGCTTTAAATGGATTAAATGGAGTCATGCCAATTATTAAACGTAAAAGCTCGGCGCCCTATCGATGGGAGGTTGTTCCTGCACCATTAACAAAAATTGCAAATGTTGAAAAAAAACTGCCAGCTGGATTTATTTCAAGAGATGGGATGGGAATGACGAAAAGAGCTCGAAGCTATTTTCAGCCCCTGATTGAAGGAAAGGTTGAAAATATCCAAACAACTTACTATCAAGCAGGAAAAATGGAGATGGTTCCTAAAAAATTAAAGGCCTGGAGATAACGCATTCAACTGATTAATAATTCTTTTTAATTCATTTTTGAGAATAAGCTTATCCTCTTCATTCAAGAACGAGCCAAAGTAAAACCTTTTTCCTTTAGATTGAAAGCAAAATTGATTGGAATTGCGCTGATCAGCCTTCACTTCTAGGACAACAAAGCTTCTAAACTCCTCCCAGCTCCTTTCTTTAATTAACCTTCCCTGCTCTAATTTAATTTTCTCATTTGAGATATAAATTATCTCTTTTTGCTGACTCCAGCGGAAACTAATATAAAAACAAATGAAAACAATGATGACTTCTAAACCCGCAAACGGAAGAATTAATCCAGCACCCATGATAAGAAAAAAAACTCCGATAGCTAAGCAAACAAAAGCTAGGCTACCTAAGAAAATTACTCGACTCCATCCTCTTAATGAATAATTAGGAGAAATCTCTATTAAAAAATTATTTTCTGTAGTTTCTTGAATCCTAATCATATTACAATGGTTTACATGGTCACTAGAAAAGATTTTAACCGATATATGATGCCGACATACAAACCGGCAGAATTTGTTCCTTCAAAGGCAAAGGGGTCTTGGGTCTGGGATAATAAAAATAAAAAATACATAGATTTTGCATCCGGAATTGCGGTTTCTAGCTTGGGGCATTGTCATCCAATTTTAAATAAAGCGTTAGCAAATCAATCCAAGAAAATTTGGCACCTATCGAATTTACTAACTAATGAGCCGGCACTAAGGCTGGCTAAAATTTTCTGTAAACATACATTTGCTGAAAAAGTATTTTTTTCTAATTCTGGAGCTGAGGCTGTCGAAGGCGCAATAAAAACAGCTCGAAAATATGCATACACAAATATAAGCAAAAAGAAAAATGAAATAGTTTCATTTTCTGACGCTTTCCATGGGCGAACAATGATGACTATCGCTCTCAATGGATCTGATAGATTCATTGAAGGGTTTGGACCTATGCCTGAGGGAATTAAACATCATCCATTTAATGAAGTAAAAAATCTAGAGAAGGTAATCACAAAAAAAACTGCAGCTGTAATCGTCGAACTTGTTCAGGGAGAAGCGGGAATTATTAAAGCGAAGAGAGATTTTATTCAAAAAATTAAAAAGCTCTCTAAACAAAATAATGCGCTAATTATTATTGATGAGGTTCAATCAGGAGCAGGAAGAACTGGAACCTTGTTTGCCTACGAGCAATTTGGTATCAAGCCAGACATTATGTGCTGTGCCAAAGGCATCGGTGGGGGAATTCCGATAGGCGCAATACTTACATCTACAAAAATCGCAGAATGTATGCAGCTTGGCTCTCATGGATCTACCTTTGGAGGAAACCCGTTGGCTTGCGCTGTTGCCGAGCAAGTGATGACCATGCTGTCTAAAAAATCATTGCTCAATGGGGTCAAGAAAAAAGAAAAATTATTTTTAAAAGAACTCAAAAATATTAATAAAGAATTTAAATGCTTTAGTGCGATAAGAAGCTCGGGCCTATGGATAGGGTGCAAATTAAATGTAACTGACAACTTTAATTTAGATACTATGATGAAAGCATGCTATGCAAAAGGGTTGATGATTTTAAAGGCTAATAATAATACTATTCGAATTGCACCAAGCTTGATCATTGAAGATGAAGTAATATTGAAAGGTCTAAAAATATTAAGAAGCGCTATTCTGGAGCAGCTTCACTAGATTTTGGTATCTCTTCAAGCATAATCATTCCATTATACCCAGTAGGCAATACTCTCCCACGCTTGGCTCTTGAAGAAATATACTCTTCTAGATCTTTTAGGGTCCATGTTTTTCCGCCAGTTTTACCTTCATGATGAATATGAAGCTTGCTATCTTCTGCAAGACAGCAAACATCCATCATGAACTCAGATTTTTCTTTAAAGGCTTTGGTGGAAATACTAATTAGTTTATTTCCCTTGCCCTTGGGAAGAACTGGTAATTCTTCTATAGGAAAAATTAACATTTTATTGCTTACCTTGCCTTTGTTATCCTGCGAGGAAAAAGTTGCAGCAACAAATTTATGATTTTCATTGATTGCAACTGGAGAAATGACGCTGGCTCCATCGGGAGTCTTCATAAACTGTTTTCCTTTTTTTTGGTTTGAAATTGCATTAGACAAATTGCTAATAAAACCAAAGCCTGCCGAATTGGAAATTAAGATCTTAGATTCCTCGATTCCAACAGCAACACCCTCAAATGTAACGCCTGACTCAGCAACAACTCGTCCTGTTAATGGCTCGCCCATTCCTCTTGCAGACGGTAATGAATGAGCAGGCAATGAAAATGCCTTGCCACCAGAATCAAAAAAAACAGCAGTCTGGTTATTTCTCCCTTTGGCAAAATGCTGTAACTTATCATCCCCTCTATAGGTAAGACTATTTGGATCAATATCATGACCTTTGGCTGATCTGATCCAACCCGCTTTAGATAGAATGACAGTAACTGCTTCTGATGTAACCACCTCTTCTTCAGAAAATGCCCTGGCATCTGAAGCCGACTCAATTGGAGAATTTCTGTCGTCTCCAAAATTTTCTTTAATTTCTATCAGTTCGTTTTTAATGTAAGTTTTTAACCTAGCTTTTGATTTAATAATTTTTTCAAGCTCAGATCGTTCGGTTTCTAACGAGCCTTTTTCTTCTTCAAGCTTAATTTGCTCCAACTTAGCTAACTGCCTCAAACGAATTTCTAAAATTGCATTTGTCTGTATCTCTGAAATCTTAAAAACTTTCATTAATTCGTTTTTGGGGTCATCGCTATTTCTTATAATGTGAATAACTTTGTCTAGGTCTAAATAAACTATTAATAAACCTTCTAAAATATGAATTCTATCGTGCACCTGATCCAATCTATGCTCAAGTTTCCTCATTACAGTTTGTTGCCTGAACTTAAGCCATTCAGCTATCAAATCCTTTAGAGCAAATACTCTAGGAGATCCTTGCAAGCTAATTAAATTCATGTTTGCTCGATAATTCTTTTGTAAATCTGTAGTTGCAAAAAGATGGTTCATTACTTCTGTAGCATCTACGCGATTAGACTTTAAAGAAATTACCAGTCTGACTGGCTCTTTATGATCTCCCTCATCCCTTAAATCGACCACCATGGGAAGTTTTTTCTTTTGCATTTGATCAGCAATTTGTTCAAGAATTTTTGAACCAGAGGCTTGATGAGGTAAAGCTCTTACAACAATATCATTGCCCTCAGTATCCCAGTGAGCCCTGATCTTAAATCCACCTCTGCCAGTTTCATACATCTCAACAAGCTCTTCAGTAGAAACAATGATTGGCGCTGCATTGCTAAAATCTGGACCTTGAATAAATTTTAATAGATCTTTTGTTGTGGCCTTTGGATTATCCAAAACATGTATACATGCATCTAAAATTTCATTTATGTTATGAGATGGGATATCGGTTGCCATGCCAACAGCAATGCCCGTGGTGCCATTTAAAAGAATGCTTGGTATCTTCGCAGGCAGAATTGTAGGCTCGAGCAATGAACCATCAAAATTAGGCTGCCAATCAACTGTTCCAAGCTTTAATTCAGAAAGAAGTAAATCAGCAAAACCTGTAAGTTTCGATTCTGTGTATCGCATTGCAGCAAATGATTTAGGATCATCTTGAGTGCCCCAGTTTCCCTGCCCATCCACCAGCGGATATCTAAATGAAAAATTTTGTGCCATCAGCACCATTGCTTCATAAGCTGCGCTGTCTCCGTGAGGATGAAATTTACCTATTACGTCTCCTACAGTCCTAGCAGATTTTTTATACTTTGAGCCAGCGTTTAGACCCAATTCGCTCATTGCGTAGAGAATCCTGCGTTGCACTGGTTTCATGCCATCACCGATATGAGGAAGTGCGCGATCTAAAATGACATACATGGAATAGTTGAGATAGGACTCCTCAGCATATTCTTTCAAACTCATAGAACTAGGATTCTTATTCATAATTAAACTGCTACTATTTTGCCTCGTTTTTCAAGCCATTCTTTTCTTGCTCCTGCATTTTTCTTGGAGAGCAATAAATCCATCATGCTATTTACGTTATCAGTTGAGGTAATAGTCAGTTGAACCAATCTTCTTGTTTTGGGGTCCATAACTGTTTCACGCAATTGTGAGGGATTCATTTCTCCCAGGCCTTTAAATCTTTGAATATCTATTTTTGGCTTTCCTGGCTTTGTCTTTAATTTTTTAACTATTGAATCTTTTTCATCTTCATCAAGAGCATAAAAGACTTCCTTGGCACAATCTATTCTGAATAAAGGGGGCATTGCAACAAAAATATGTCCAGCTTGAACTAATGGCTTGAAGTGACGAAGAAAAAGAGCGCATAACAATGTAGCAATATGAAGACCGTCAGAATCAGCATCAGCTAAAATGCAAATTTTTCCATATCTTAAAGAATTAATATCAGGACTGCCTGGATTAACTCCAATGGCTGTAGCAATATCTTTAATTTCAACAGATTTCATAATTTCAGAACTTTCCAAGTCCCAAGTATTCAAAATTTTTCCACGCAGAGGCATGATTGCTTGAAATTTTCTTTCTCTTGACTGTTTGGCTGAGCCTCCAGCAGAGTCTCCTTCTACAAAAAATAACTCGGTCTCATTCAAATCTGTGCTATTGCAGTCTGAAAGTTTGCCTGGAAGTGCTGGGCCTTGAAATGTTTTCTTTCGATCAATAACTTTGGTCTCTTTTGTTCGGGCCTGCGCAGATGCAATAGCTAGTTCAGCTAACTTTTCTCCCTCTTCAGTGTGTTGGTTGAACCATATGCTAAGCACATCTTTGGTTGTAGAATTTACAAAAGCCTGATGGTCTTTTGAGTCTAATCTCTCCTTGGTTTGACCGGCAAATTGCGGGTTTGTCAATTTTGAAGAGATAACAAAGGTGCTATGTTGCACAACATCATCAGCTGTTATTTTTAAACCTTTTGGAATTAGATTTCTGAACTCACAAAACTCTTTGACTGACTCTAACAAGCCTGCTTTAAATCCATTTAAGTGAGATCCGCCTTGAGCTGTTGGAATGAGATTCACATAAGATTCATTCATGAGATTTTTTGCGGGTTTTGTAGACCAATTTAAAACAAAATCAAGCGCATTATTATCTCCTAATTTGCTGCATGAGATTGATTCTTCTAAAAGTAACTCAATGCCACCAGAAGACTCGGATAAATATGAAATTAGACCATTTTCATAATTCCAAGATATCTTTTCATTTTTCTTATCATCATGGTATTCAATGGTTAAGCCCGGACATAACACTGCTTTAGCTTTAAGTAAGTGCTTTAAATTGGTTTTCTCAATCTTAATGGTTTCAAAGTACTGTGGATCAGGTACAAAACTAATGGAAGTTCCTGTGTTTCTAGGGCCTATGTCTCCAACTTGCTTCAGATCTGAAGTTTTTTCACCACCTTCAAAACTCATTTCAAACCTATGACCCTCCCGCTTAATTTCTACGGATAGGTTTTTTGATAGAGCATTGACCACAGAAACTCCTACGCCATGCAAACCTCCAGAAAAATTATAATCTTCACCTGAGAATTTTGCTCCAGCGTGAAGTTTGCACATTATCAGCTCTACGCCAGAAACCTTGTGCTCAGGATGAATGTCTACTGGCATGCCTCGACCATCGTCAATAACCGAAACAGAACCCTCTTTATGCAGAGTAACTTTGATCTTGGAGCAATGACCAGCTAGGGCTTCATCAATTGAATTGTCTAAGACTTCTTGAATAAGGTGGTTTGGGCAAGAGGTGTCAGTATACATGCCAGGTCTTTTTCGGACCGGATCTAAGCCTGATAGAACTTCTATCGACTCTGAATCATAATTTTTAGCCAATTAATATTTCCTGATGCTAATGAACTTTTACCTAGTATTCTACTCTAACTAAATTGAAAGAAAGCTATTAATTGAAGAGATTTTAGGAGATTTTTTAACAATAGACTAAAATAGAATAAACAACATTTCAGTGCTAAGAAAACTTGACAGAATATCCCTAAAAGAGTTCTAATGTGTTCACTGTAAACATTAATTTTAATATGAATAAAAAAATTCTAGTCACATCTCTGCTTGCTCTCAGTATCAACTCAGGCGCAGACAGCCTGCTAGATATTTACAACGATGCGCTGGAAAACGATCCTCAGTATAAATCAGCAGAATTTTCATACTTATCTGGCAAGGAAATTAAGGTACAGGGTCGCGCTGGACTTCTTCCTAATATATCCATTAGCGCTCAAACCAATTGGAATGAATATTACCAAAATGGTAATCTTGAAAATGAATACAATAACTTCAGCTCATCTGCTCGCTTAACTCAACCCTTAATTAGACTGGATTCATGGTTTAAGTATAGACAATCTAAATTTTTAACTGACGCGTCAGAAGCTGATTTTGCATACTCTCAGCAAGCATTAATCGTAAGAACTGCTGAGCTTTATTTCAATGTCTTGCGTGCAATAGATAACTTAAGCGCTGCTCGATCAGAAGAAAAAGCAATTAAAAAACAATTAGATCAAATTAGACAAAGATATGAAGTTGGACTTGCAGCTGTAACTGAAGTTCAAGAAGCTCAATTGGCGTTTGATCTGAGTGTGGCATCAAGAACAAGAGTAGAAGGAGAAGTTTATACAGCAAAAGAAGCATTAAATGCCTTGGTCGGGAGAGAAATTTTGTCTCTGGATGGGCTGGTTAATGACTTGAATGTTACAAACCCTGTGCCTGCTTCTAAAGAAGAATGGGCAAGAAAAGCTGTAGAAAATAACTTCAGACTCCAGGCTGCAAATCTCAGGAAGTTTGCCTCAAAAAACAATGCCAGAAGCGTAGCGTCTAATCACTTACCTAAAGTGGATATTGTTGGCGTTCAAACTGAGTCAGAAACAAATCAATATACTTATGATGGATTAAATACTGGAGGAGCTTTCAACATCACCGTTCCAGATGAAACTCAAAGAGATACCTATAGCTTGCAACTTTCCATGCCAATTTTTCAAGGTGGCGCTGTGATCTCAAGGACTAAACAAGCATATGCAGAATCCAATAAATCTTCAGAAGATGCATTGTTTATCGAGAGAGGTGTTATTCAAGATGTCCGCAGCCAATATTCAAATGTAGTGACATTGGTAGCAAACCTACGCGCTCAAAAACAAGCTGTTGTTTCGGCCTCGAGTGCGCTTGAAGCTACAAAAGTAGGATATGAAGTTGGAACCAGAAATATAGTAGATTTACTGCAAGCTGAAAAAAATCTATACAGCGCAGAGAGAAATCTCTCCAATGCAAAATATGATTACTTAATTACTACCCTCCGCTTGCACTTAGCAGCTGGCACTCTCAGCCCAGAAAATCTTATAGAAATAAATAACTTACTCGGGTAGAGCATGCCTGAATTGCCAGAGGTTGAGACCTCAGTCCAAGCAATTCAAGAGTTTACAAATCAAAACATAGAATCGATAGAAATATATAATCCAAATCTTCGTTGGAAAGTTGACTGTAAGGCTTTTAAAAAGCTATGTGGACTTAAAGTGGATAAAATCAGCAGAAGAGCAAAATATATACTCCTCCATATTGATAAATCACAAATACTCATTCATTTAGGCATGACAGGAACGCTAAGAATTGCTGAGAAGAATTCTAATTTTTATAAAAAGCATGACCATGTTGAGTTTATTTTTCAAAGTGGAAAATTAATTTTTAATGATCCAAGAAGATTTGGATCAATGCACCACATCACAAAACCAAGTTCACATTTTTTATTAGAGAAGCTTGGCCCAGAACCCTTGTCAGAAGAATTTAATGGAGACTACTTGTTTCAAAAAATTAAAAAATCTTTGTCACCAATAAAAAATACACTCATGAATCAACACAATGTTGTTGGAATAGGAAATATTTATGCAAATGAAATCTTGTTTGATGCCAAAATTCGCCCTACCAGGAAAAGCAAAACAATTACTAAAAAAGAGCATCATAAGATAGCCGCATCAACCAAAAAAATCTTAAAGATTGCTATCAAGGCTGGAGGCACTACCTTAAAAGACTTCTATCAACCTGATGGAAATAAGGGCTACTTCAAAATAGATCTAGCTGTATATGATCGCGCAAATGAAAAATGTTTAAACTGCAACAAAGAATCAATTAAGAGAATTGTCCAATCGCAAAGGGCAACTTTTTATTGTCGAAAATGTCAGGTTTGACTAGATATTTTTTTTAGCAGAGCAGCTTTCACATTTGGTGAAACGAAACGAGAAACATCACCACCAAATGTTGCAATTTCCTTTATCAAGCTAGATGAAACATAAATTAAAGTATCTTTAGGAGTAAAAAAAATACTCTCAATATCTGGAGCAAGACTTCGATTCATGGTCGCTAATTGAAATTCGTATTCAAAATCGGCAACCGCTCTCAAGCCTCTGATAATTGCAATGGCATCATTATCTCTTGCCAAATCTACAGTTAATTTTCTTGAATATCCTAAAACTTCAATTTTTGCATTGTCTTTGAAAATTTCTGAGATAAGCTCAATTCTTTCCTCCACACTAAACAAAGGATTTTTGGGCTGACTCTCAGCAACTCCAATAATAACTTTATCAAATAATGCAGCCGCTCTTTCAACAATATCTATATGCCCAAAAGTAATTGGGTCAAATGAGCCTGGGTAAATTGCTGTTTTCATTACCGAATGATACTAAACATTCCTAATTCATCAAAATATTCAAGGATTAGGTAAAATATAGGCTCATGGAAACTAAAAAAAATAAAATTAAAAATCTTGAAAAGATACAAGCGCCTCAAACTCCATCTGCTGTAGATGACGCCGCGGATGTCATGTCAAACTACTCAAGCAAAAAGAAAAAGTATCAGCCAAAAGATAAAAAATTATCTTTCCCTCCAATAGATTATGAAAAACCCCCCCACTATTAGATACAAAAAAGGGGAGCTTAAGCTCCCCTTTTAGTTAGACAATTGATATAGATTAAATTAGATCGTTGTTCATAACTTTATTCCAAGCTGAAATAAAATCACGCTCAAATTTATCCTTAGCATCATCGCTGGCATAGACCTCGGCCAATGCTCTCAATTGAGAATTAGACCCAAATGCTAAATCAACTCTGGTTGCAGTTCTAACCTTCTCACCAGAAACTCTATCAACACCCTCATAGGAGTTACCAGTTCCATTCGGTTTCCATGCAACTGACATATCAAGCAATGTAGCAAAATAATCATTTGAGAGTTGATCCGGGTTATCTGTAAAAATGCCATAATCATTATTACTTATTCCCAGCGATCTCATTCCACCTAATAGAACAGTCATTTCTGGAGCGGTCAAGCCAAGTAATTGTGATTTATCCAGCATCATTTCTTCAGCAGGTATATTTGAATTTGGATTAAGATAATTTCTAAAACCATCTGCAACAGGCTCTAGAACAGCAAAAGAGTCAGCATCAGTCTGATCTTGTGTTGCATCGCCACGACCTGGAGTAAATGGAACTTCAGCTCCTGAGGCCTTCTCAATACCTACGTTTCCTCCAAGCACAATTACATCAGCAATGGATGCGCCTGTGTCTGCAGAAATCTGCTCGTAGATTGATAAGACTTTTTTAAGTTGCTCGGGCTTATTAACATCCCAATCTTTTTGAGGAGCCAAACGAATCCTCGCTCCGTTAGCGCCGCCTCTCAGATCTGAATTTCTAAATGTTGAAGCACTTGCCCAAGCTGTTTCTACCATTTCTTGAATAGAGAGTCCTGATTCGGATATAGCTTGTTTGACTGAGCTAATATCATAATCAGTGTTGCCCGCCGGGACTGGATCTTGCCAAATTAGCTCTTCATCTGGAACCTCGGGTCCGAGATACCTACTCTTGGGCCCCATGTCCCTGTGAAGCAATTTAAACCAAGCTCGCGCAAAGGCATCAGCAAAGTCTTCAGGATTCTCATGGAAACGTTTTGATATTTTGTTATATTCTGGATCCATTCTTAAAGCCATGTCAGCCGTGGTCATCATTGTTGGAACCTTGACTGATGAGTCTTCAGCATCCGGAGCTTTATCTTCATCTTTTTGATCAACTGCATGCCAGACTATAGCTCCAGCTGGAGTTGTTGCTTGCTCCCATTCGTAACCAAATAAAAGATCAAAATATCCATTATCCCACTGGGTTGGATTTGCTGTCCATGCGCCTTCAAACCCACTGGTTATGGTGTCGCTACCTTTTCCAGATCCATATGAGCTAGTCCATCCAAAACCCATTTCTTCAATAGATGCGCCTTCTGGTTCAGCTCCAACATTAGAATCAGGACCGGCTCCGTGACCTTTACCAAAAGTGTGGCCTCCTGCAACAAGCGCAACAGTCTCCTCGTCATTCATTGCCATGCGTCCAAAAGTTTCTCTGATATCAACAGCGCTTTTTAACGGATCAGGTTCACCATCAGGGCCTTGAGGATTAACATAAATTAAGCCCATTTGAACTGCCCCAAGAGGATTAGCTAAATCCCTAACCCCACTGTATCTCTCATTAGTTAGCCACTCTTTTTCAGCTCCCCAATTAATATCTTCTTCAGGAGCCCAAATGTCTGGACGGCCTCCACCAAATCCAAAGGTTTTTCCTCCCATTGATTCAATGGCCACATTACCAGCCAGGATCAATAAGTCTGCCCAGCTAATTTGTTTTCCATATTTTTTCTTAATTGGCCAAAGCAGTCTTCTAGCCTTGTCTAAGTTTCCATTATCTGGCCAACTATTAAGAGGTGCAAATCTTTGAGCGCCAGTGCCCCCGCCCCCTCTACCATCTCCTATACGGTATGTTCCGGCAGCATGCCATGTCATTCTGATAAAAAATGGTCCGTAATGACCATAATCTGCAGGCCACCAATCTTGAGAATCCGTCATGAGATCGTTTAAATCTTTTTTAAGAGAATCATAATCAAGCTTTTTGAATTCCTCGGCATAATCAAAATCACTGTCCATAGGATCGCCTTTTTGATCATGTTGATGAAGAATGCTTAGGTTTAATTGGTTGGGCCACCAATCCTTATTAGATGTTCCAGTGGAGCTATTTGAAGATAGACTTCCGTGCATCACTGGACATTTACTTTCTGTTTCTTTACTCATAGTTTAATTCCAAATTAATATTAAATTTTCACGCAAAAGCTTTGCTATCCAATAGCTTACAGATATTATATGTATTGGTAAATATATAAAAAAAGAATGTTATATTCGATTTTATAAATGATAAAAAACTAATTCATGCTCACACTTAAACAAATCGATTATGCATTAGCGGTGGCAAAGAATTTACATTTTAAAAAAGCTGCTGATGAATGCTTTATTTCTCCATCAACTCTAAGTAATGCCATCACTGAATTAGAGTCTCAATTGGGTGTAAAAATTTTTGAAAGAAGCAACAAAAAGGTTATTGTGACCAACCTTGGACAGGAGATACTAGCCAAAGCAAGAAAAATAAAATTAGAAGTACACAATATTCATGAACTTGCTCAACATAACTCAGGGGGTCTAGGTCACTCTTTATCAATCGGGATTATTCCCACAATTAGTCCATATTTTCTTCCAATTGTTCTGCCTAAACTTCAAAAGGAATTCTCTAATCTAAAATTAAAGATAGAAGAGGGTCAATCTCAAATTCTTATAAATAGGGTGAAGGAAGGTGATCTAGATATGGCTATTTTAGCTTTACCTTATGATGTGAAGGCCCTTTTAAGCTTTAAATTCTGGGAAGAGGACTTTTTCTGGGTCTCACATAGATTAAATAAGAATGCTGGAAAATCTGAAATCAGAGCATCTGAACTCGAGCATTCAGAGCTGATGCTTCTTGAAGACGGTCATTGCCTAAAAGATCATATTTTAGACGCATGTAATATTTCCTCTTCATCTCAATACTCCCTCAAAGCTTCAAGCTTAAATACACTTATTCAATTAGTGAAAGGTAAAATGGGAACAACTTTGGTCCCGAGAATGGCTTTAAAAGAATTAGTCGGCAATAAGAAAGACTTGTCTATTTCTCACTTAAATGAACCTGGACCGCATCGTGAGATTGCATTGATAACTAGACCAAATTATGCAGGAATGGAAAGTGTTGGGCTGCTTATAGATTTCTTTGGAAAATCCTTAAAAGAATTTAATCAAATTTAATTCTGCTCAGGGAGATCCAAGATATCTGTTTTTTTCCATTGGAGTGAAAAAATCCGAGAAATAAATTTAGCAGTCTCCTCCCGAATCTCAATCACATCAGAGTAAATGATGCCCATGTCTAATTTATAAGGTTTGTCATCTTGATCAAACATGTGGCTTGCTATGCAGTATGTTTCTCCCTTATAAACATTTTCATCCCATTCGCCTTGGACATTCATCACTTGATGCATTGTGCTTTTATAATTTTCAAGTTGCTGCATTGCGGATATAAAATTTTCTAAACCAGCAATCTCAAATTCACCAAGCATTGAAAATTCTTTCCACATGATAGAGTCCAATAAAGAAAATTTTCTTTGATCAATGATGGATGCATACAAATTAGATAACTTCATTGGGATAAGGTCCTTATTCATGATTTTTTTACCTCTGAAATAAGTTTAAGTACCTTGTAGATATCATCAGGCGCTTGAACAAAGTTAATTGGAAAAACTTCTACTTCATCCAAACCAGCTGCCATAGATTTTTCCAATTCATTCAATGTTAAATCTATATTTGGAACTCCATTATCATCAACACAGGTGGGAAGTTGGCCTCGAATCCTAGGTTGATCCTGCCTGCCTTCATTGATAAAAGCTTCAGCTAAAATATCTTTTCCCTGAGAAATAAAATCTCTACTTGTTTTTATAGGAATCCATCCATGCCCTACTTTGGCAATTCTTTGTGCATTTTCGTGTGTCATTTTTAATCCAAATAATAATGGTAAATCCTGACCTTGCGCTGGTTTGGGATGGCACCAAATATCATCAAAATGAAAGTGTTTTCCATGAAAAGAAATTGGGCTATCTTGCCAAAGTAATTTGCATATATCTAAAGTCTCCCAAAATATTTCAGCACGATCTTCAAAATTAACTCCCGCCGTATCAAATTCTTCTTTTTGCCAGCCCAGACCTACCCCAAGCTCTAATCTACCTTTGGATATAGCATCTAAACTAGCGGCTGTCTTGGCAAGTAATGCGGGGTTTCTTAATGGTGCAATTAAAATTGCGGTTGCCAATTTAATTTTACTTGTATTAGAAGCAATCATCGTTAGCAACGATAAGGGTTCATACCATGGAGCTTCAGATGGAAGCGGAAATTTTCCAAATGGATATTTATGAAGGTTTTTTCCCATCACCACATGATCTGTAACACTTACACAATCAAAACCTAACTCTTCACCCATTTGAGAAATTTCAATATAAGACGAAATATCTCCTCCATAAAAGTTTTCCAAACCAAAAAGACCTAACACTAACTTCATAGAACTATCCATTTTTCATTTATTTGATTGTACGAATATTTTTTATCTAATGCACTTGGAGTGAAATAAGTCAAATCCACATTGCTGTCCAAGGCAGCAAAAAAACTTACAAACTCTAGAGTCATATAGGAGTGTGTTTTAACTATAAAGGAATTAAGATTAACACATGACAAATATAGATAAGATTATAAATACACTAACTTTAGATGAAAAAGTTTCCCTATTAAGCGGTTTTAATTCTTGGTATACCAACAAGATTGATAACAAAAATATTCCTAGCATTAAAATGTCAGATGGTCCCAATGGGGTCAGAGGTGACTCAAATTCTGGAAAGACTTCAGCCTGTTTTCCATGTGCAATATCAATAGGTTCCTCATGGGATCTTGAGTTAATTAAAAACATTGGCGTTGCTTTGGGTGAAGAAGCACAAGCAAAAGATGTAGATGTTCTTTTGGGTCCAACCATAAATATTCATAGACATCCTTTAGGCGGGAGGCATTTTGAAAGTTTTTCTGAAGATCCATTTTTAACTGGAAAAATTGCAACCAATTATGTTCAAGGTGTTCAATCTAAAAACGTCGCAGCCTGTTTAAAGCATTTTGTTGGCAATGATACTGAATATGAGCGTCACGCAATAAGCTCAAACATAGATGCGCAAACTCTAAGAGAAATTTATTTGCTTCCCTTTGAAATGGGCATCAAAGAGGGAAATGCAAAAGTTGTGATGAGTGCATATAACAAATTAAATAATGTATTTTGTAGCTCTCATCAAGAATTGCTGACGAGTATTTTGAAAGAAGAATGGGGTTTTGATGGTTATGTTGTCAGTGATTGGGGTGCTGCTCTGGAAACAGTAGAAAATGCGAATGGTGGCTTGGATCTTGAAATGCCCGGGCCTAGTAATGTTTGGGGCAAAGCTTTAATTGATGCCATTGAGGCTAACAAAGTTTCTGAGGAACTAATTGACGATAAGGTGAAGAGAATTTTAACTGTAGCTGAATTCTCAAATCGCTTTCAAGAACCAGAAATCAAAGATGAAGAAGCCATTGATCGGCCAGAACATAGATCGCTGTTAAGAAAAGCAGCGGCTGATGGGATGGTTTTGCTAAAAAATGAAGGTTTGCTGCCTCTTAAACAGGATATGAAAAAATTAGCAGTGATTGGGCCTAATGCTAAAAAAGCACAAATTATTGGTGGTGGCAGCGCAAGCTTGAAACCTCACTATCAAATTCATCCTCTTGAAGCCATTCAGAAAAGGTTGGGGCATGAAACAGAAATTCTTTACTCAAAGGGTTGTCATACTCACAAATATCTTCCGCAAATAAATGAAAAACTCATGAGCAACAAAAATGGTTTCCTGGTTGAATATTTTAATGGAAATACATTTGATGAAAACTTAATTTTAGAAGAGCGCCTAGCAGGAAGTAAGTTTTGGGTTTTCGAAGGCTTCGCTAAAGATGTCATTTCAAATGAGGATAGACCAAACATCTCTGTAAAGTTTTCATGTGAATATTCACCAGATATTTCTGGCTTACATGAATTTGAAATTTTTGGCATTGGGCAATGTCGCTTGCTGATTGATGATAATGAGCTGATTGATAATTGGACCAGCACCGATCAAGGCGAGGCATTTTTTACTTTTAGCTCTGACTCAAAAAAAGGAGTTGCAGATTTTCAAAAAGGAAAAACCTATAGAATAGAAGTCCAATACCACTTTGAGGGAAGTTTTCCTGCAGTTTATATAGGTTGCCAAGCTCCTGACGAAGTGGATATATTTAAAGAAGCGGTTGAAACAGCTGCCAATGCAGATGAAGTAATATTGATTGTTGGAACAAATTCAGATTGGGAAACAGAAGGAAATGATAGGGCTGATTTTAATTTACCTTCCAATCAAAATAAATTAATTGAAGCGATATTAGAGGCCAATCAAAATACAACTTTAATAATTAATACCGGTTCTCCGGTTCATATGCCTTGGGCAAATAAAGCTAAAGCCATAGTACAAACATGGTTTGCTGGTCAAGAATTTGGAAATGCTTTGGTTGATATTTTATCTGGAGAGGTTAATCCATCTGGCAAGCTACCAACAACCTTCCCGGCAAAAATAGAAGATACACCTGCATACAAAATCTATCCGGGAAATGATTTACAAATGAACTATGATGAAAAACTTTTGGTTGGCCATAGATGGTATGAAAAACACTCAATCAAACCATTGTTTTGTTTCGGTCATGGATTGTCTTATACAAATTTTAAATATCAAAACCTAGAAGTTACAGTCAATGAAGGTTTTTCAGTCTCATGTAAATTTGAAGTTCAAAACGTTGGAGATATTTCTGGATTAGAAATAGCCCAATGTTACGTGAGCTTTGCAGAAGCTCAGGGAGATGAGCCCTGCAAAACCTTACAAGGTTTTGTAAAAGAGGAAATAGGAGCAAATCAAATTCAAAAGATAGAAATCATGCTTAAGGCTAGAAATTTTTCCTATTGGTCGGTAGAAACAAATACTTGGCAAATAAGAAAAGGATCATATGGAATTCATATTGGATCCTCTGCAGAAAATATCCGTTTAGAAGCCAGTATTAATCTTGAGCAAGCGCTTGAAGTTCTTTAATGGTTAATTCAATTTGGGTAGCTTGAATGGAGCTGTTGGATTCAAAAATTGTTCTTGGTCCAATCAGCGGAAAAATTAAATTCGATTTATGCAATACGTATGCTAATGCGATTTGAATAGGTTGAACATTCCTTTCCTCTGCTATATCAAAGCAAACCTGTCTTTTTTTTAAATTTTTCTCATAATGCCACACCCTCATTTCTTCATCGAGAGTAGGGTTAGAGAAATGCTCATTAGACATGACTTCTTTTTTCTTAATAAAAAATCCTCTCGCTTGAGATGACCAAGGAAATAACATTACGCCCTCCTCAATTAGATAGTTTAAGTAACGATCATTTACCCCAACACAACCAGGCCATACAGGCTCAATCATCTCTGCCAAGCTAAAATTATTACTGAGAATAGTAAAAGGCTCTTTGAAATTTTTAATTGCATAATTACGTGCATCAGAAAACCTGTCCATCTTCCAATTTGATGCACCTATTAAATTAATTAAGCCCTCATTCTTAATTTCTGCTAGTGCATCAATAAATTCGTCTACAGGAATGTCTGCGTTATCTCTATGCAAACAAAATATATCGAGTTTAGAAATCTGCAACCGCTCCAATGACTCTAGTACTTGAGGACGAATATATTTAGGTTCGCATTCTGGTGTATGGGCAGCTTTTCCAAGAACTATGACCTCTTCTTCAACTTTCCTAGCATTAATCCAATCACCGAGATACTTATCTCCCATACCGTGGTTATAAATAAAAGCGGTATCAAAAATTCTACCTCCTGATCCATAAAAATGATCGAACATCGTAAATGCATGCAGATCTGAAAGCTGATTATCGCACCCCAGTGCTAACCTTGAGCCCTTCTTATTTAGTCCGGGCAAGTCAGTGCTTTTAAGTTGAGTTTCTTGAAATAAATATGCTTGGGATTGCAAAATTGGTGAATTTTTTATCCGGCTCTTTGGGCAATTGATCTTCATTTCTTGGCGCCACATGTCTAACCAAAACATATTACTTTGAGTTTCAATATGAGAAATAAGATCTGATTCAATTTTCTGCTCCAAGATGCAAGTTGAAGCATGCTCTATCTCTCTGGTGAATAAGCCGTCATTATCGATGCACTTAATCTCTTGGCTGCTGACACCTTCATTTAAAAGATGAATAGAGGAATTGCCTTCATTGAACTGCCCACAATGCCATGGATCGGAGACTGAAATAGAATATTTACCACTAGAGATAACAAGATTGTTTAAAAAATTTTCATTAATGGCACAACTTATTTTTGCTTTAATTGAATCACTAAAAACTATATGTGCATGTGACTGAAGATCAACGCCCGTCTCATCTATTTGGCCTGTTGCAGATATGCTTTTTGGCTCTGCAAAAGATAGGCCCTGCAAATGACCTGCTATTAATTTGGCCATTGTCAGCGGATAACATCCAACATCCAATATGGCCCCGCCGCCTAGATTTGGATTTCTTAGTCTATGAACCTCTGGAACATCTGCTTTAAATCCAAAAGAAGCTTCAATCAAAATTTTTTCTTTTGAATCCGGTAGAAAGCTTAAATTTTCTAAGATATTTCTTGTTTGCGGATGACATCTATACATAAAAGCCTCCATCAAGAATACTTTTTTTGAATTAGCAAGATCTAATAACACCATGCTCTCATAAGCATTCATTGTAAGCGGCTTTTCGCAAAGAACATGCTTACCATTTTTAATTGCCTCTAACGCGTAAAAAAAATGTTCGCTGTGGGGAGTTGCTATGTAAATAGCATCTATTTCTTTAGAGGAGATAAAATCACTCAATCGATGATGCGGATCCAGATTAAACTTCCTAGCAAAACTATCTGTTTTTTGAGGGTTTCTTCCAAAGACACTTATTAATTTAGAATTTGTTGTCCCTTTAATAGAATAAGAAAATGCTTCAGCAATAGAACCAGGCCCAATGATCCCCCAATTAATTTGACGCATTACCTAGTTTTCTTGCCTCAATTTCATTTATTAGCTTTTGATGAAAGCTTTTGTCTATGGGATAAAAGGAAACTAAAACAAAACTAATAAAAATTCCTGTTAAAGGTATCCAGGTCATAATAAATTTTAATCCGGATAACGTTTCCTCTGACTGAACTTCATTGGGCTCAAAACCGATTTGAGTTAATGCCATGCCCAATAGAATGGCTGCAAAAGCTATTGCACCCTTTTGAGCAAAAGTCATGAAGCCATATAAAGAAGACTCTGTTCTGACTTTTGTTTTCCATTCTCCATATTCGATTGTATCTGGAAGCATTGACCAAAATAATACTCCCGTAGCGCCATTACCGATTCCTATGAACGCCAACACAAGCAGTAACTCGTTAAGAGAGGTAATTGGATAAAAATAAAAAATTAAGAATCCTACCAACAGCAATAACATAGCAGCCATCCAAGAATTTCTCTTCCCAATTTTTAGAGCTGCATATGCCCAAAAAGGTATTGCTAAAAGAGCCGCTCCACTGCTCACTCCTAGAATTAATCCTTGGTACTCATGAAGATCAAGAAAATACTTAACGTAATAAATTAAGTTGTTATTAAACATAATAGAGGTTGACCCAAGAATTAAAATAGATCCAAACACAATCCAAAATGGATAATTCTGCGCAACTGATCTTGATACCTTTGAAAAACTTGGTATCTGTGCTGAACTAAAATTAAACTCTCTTTCTTTAACAAATCTAACGGTGATACTTAAAACAAGAATGGCTGTCAGACCGCAAATCATGCCAAGAAAGATAAAACCTACTGCTTCATCACCGCCTCCAAACCACAAAACAATTGGAAAACCGAGCGCTGAAACTGAAAGAGTGCCAAAAGACGCCCCTATCATTCTTGCGGTGGTAAGTTTAGTTCGCTCATCACTATCATCGGTAATCCTTGCTGTAAGAGAAGAATACGGGACACTAACAATGGTAAAACACGTTCTATGAACCAAATTAACTGTTAATAAAAAAATAAATAGCGTTAGGCCTTCAAATGGAGGAACCCAAAAAAGTAATACAAAAGAGAAGGCTAATGGAATTGCACCGTAAAAAATATAGGGTCGGTAGCTACCCATTTTAGTCCTAGTTCTTTCTGCAAGATATCCCATAAATGGGTCTGTGATTGCATCCCAGGCTATACCAAGTGCATATATCCAACCTGCTAACAAAGGAGTTATTCCAACTACATCAGTATAAAAATAAAGAAGATATAAACCGACTCCACTCCAATACAGACAAATTGCATAATCCCCAATGCCATAGGCTGCTCTAACTTTATTTGATACTGTGCCTGAGATCATAAATATTCATTGACTATATCAGTCTTATCTGCGGTTGGTAATATTTAGAGAGTGCATTAGTATAAAAATATAATCAAACAAAAGCACTTGATAGTTTATGAATCCAAATGAGCAGTATACCGAGGGATTTGCTGAAAATGACGGAGTAAAAATATTTTACCGAGACTACGGTCCTATAGATGGAGATCCGATTCTCATGGTACATGGTTTGGGAGCTCAACTAGTCCATTGGCCCCCTCATCTAATCCATTTCTTAAAAGCTCATAATTTCAGGCCTATTACATACGATAATAGAGATGTCGGTTTATCCTCAAGATTTCTGGGAACTCCATCTTTTGTATTGGATTATTTTAAATACTTTTTGAGACTGCCTATTCAAGCAGAATATACCATCGATGATATGGCCGATGATGGTATGAAACTGCTTGAGACATTGAATATAGATCAAGCTCATATTTTAGGGACCTCAATGGGCGGGATGATTGCTCAGATCATCAGCGCCCAATATCCTCAAAAAGTTAAATCATTTACTCTGATTGCCTCAACTGCCTCAACGCCAAGCCCAATCAATGCTCCTTCAAAACCTGTCAGAGAGCTTATGATGGAAAGATCTAGAAATCCTAATGCATCTGCAGAGGAAGTAATTGAAAGAGAGATTAAGATTGTTTCCCTTATTGGTATGGAGGGTCGGGTTGTGGACACTCCAGAATTTAGAGAGGAAACTATTCAAAATTTAAATCGTGCTCAAGATGGTTCTGGATATGCAAGACAGCTATTATCAATCTTAGCTTCTAAAGATAGACTAAAAAAAATACAAAAGATTAAAGCACCAACTTTAATTATTCATGGCAAGCAAGACCCAATGATTCGGCTAAAGAATGCTTATAAAATGCATAAATTAATACCGCATAGCAAACTAAAAATTATTGATGAAATGAGGCACTTGATTGAACCAGAAATTCTAGTTCAGTTTGAAAAAGATCTGTTAGATCACTTGCAACTTGCCTCTTAAGTTAGCCTTGAATGCTTGCAAGCTCATCTTTGCCAATTAGCAACATTTCGCCAATCTGCATAAAAAGAGAATTTTCATACTGATCGACTATTCCATCAGACAGTATGACATTCCAGATATTTGATAGGATTTCTATTTTCATCCTTTTGGTGCAATTGCTATTAATAATATTAATAAAAGGATTGAAGGATTCTTTATGACTTGTCCAATCTTTTAGCTCTTCAAAGGCTTGAGAAAAATTACCATTTGGGTAAAGATCTAAGTAGAAATTTTTAATCTCATCTATTTCAATTTCATCAATTTTTCCATCCATTCGAGCAATCTCAATCATCAAGCATAAAACAGCAGAAACATGAGGCGGCATGTCCTCAGCATTTCCTGAGATATCAGCAAATAATTTTTTTTTGAAAATAGATAACATATATAAAGATGAGTAATTTAAAAAATAACTATACCAAGATTTTTATAAATTTTACTAGAGCCTAGGTTGTGAAATTGTTTTTAAAGGCTTCGCATGAAAATTATCAATTTATGGAAAGTGTTTCTCCTTTTAAAACTGTGCCCAAAATTTTAATATTTTTTATCTCATGATTTTTAATTTTTAAAGGATTTCTATCTAAAATAGTAAAATTTGCATATTTGCCGACTTCTATCGATCCATACATTTTCTCTAATCTCAAAATATAAGCTGCATTTATTGTTAGAGCTCTCAATGCCTCGATACTGCTAATTCTTTGATTAGGTCCAGCAACTTTGCCTGCAAAGTTATCTCTATTAATGGCAGCATGCATTAACATCAACGGAGAGGCTGGTGCCATCGGCATATCAGAATGAAGAGCAAATTTAATTCCCTCTTTTGTTAGATCGCCCAATCTAACCATTTCCTGAGACCGCTCGAGGCCAACCCCTTTTCTGCTATATAAATCTGAAAGAGCTGTAACATAATATGGATTTGCGCTTACTATTACGCCTAATTCTTTCATTCTTTTGAGTTGATCTTTTGCCGAATATCCAAAATGAACCACAGTGGTACGATGATCCACTCTCGGGTTGTCATCGAGGTTCTTTTCTAGTGTTGCAAGGATCCTATCTAGAGCTGCATCACCATTCTGATGGATATGAATTTGATATTCATCATCCCAAAAGATCTTGAAAAGATTTTCAAAGATTTCTAGACTCATTAGCCATGAGCCCTGATGCTGATCTATGTAGCCATCTCGCATAACCATGTTTTGAGAGTACATAGCGCCATCAGTAAATAGCTTGATATGCTTAGGTAAATAATTTAATTTTCCAGCACCCCAGGTTGTTTGCTCAGTTGCAGCAGCCAAGACTCTATTTAATTCAAACTGCTCAGATATATTTAATGCACTTGGAAAAAAATATGATTCGAAAGGTGCGTCTAAATTTCCAAAGATAAGATTCTTTGCTGCCTGAAGATCCTTGTTATACATTGAACCTGGATTTCCGATGACTGTAATACCATTACGATGTAAATACTCTTGCGTTTTCTGAAAACCTTGAATTAATTTTGTAGGCTCGGCTAATGTCCGCATCAATTTGGGTAGCACAATTATTGCCCCTCGCTCGGAGAAGTGACCATCATCAAAGTTAGCTAATTGTTCATCCTCTCCAAGGTTGCTGTATGCATTTTTGTTTATTCCTAACAACTCCATTGCTGGGGTATTTAAAATAAATTCATGGAAAGATCTATGAATAATAATAATTGGTCGAGTTGAGGAAATATTATCTAAATCAGATTTGATTAATCTTCCGTGGAAATAGTGGTGAAAACCCCAAGAAATCAATGGATCATTTGAAGGATGATTTTTTTCAATTTCAGATAGATGTAATAAATAATTTAGTCTATCTCTAACACCCTTAGACGTTTTTGAAGGCAAATACCAATCCTCTATTGCTAAAATTTCAGAATTCATTGTTACAGCAGCTAAAAATGGATGAATGTGATGCTCAATAAAGCCCGGAACTATAGTGGCTTTATCATACGTAGAGATCACGGTTGCGTTTGGATAAATGGAAGTGAGTTCTTCCTGGGAGCCAACATTTAAAATTTTAGATCCTTGAGTAGCAACTGCCTCAGCTGAATCATTATTCAGATTGAGAGTAAGAATATCTTTGGCAATAAATATCTTAATTTCTTCACTTTCATCTGCACCAGTTTGCATGGAGGCAAAAATAAAAGCTGTGAGGAGAAAAGACTTCAATACAACTTTTGTAAAAAGAATCAGTATCAAGTGGCTAATCCCAAATACGCATTAATCCTTCTTGGGCTGTTGATGCAATTAATTTTCCTGATTTTGTATAAATAGAGCCTCGAGAAAATCCTCTAGCATTTTGAGATATGGGGCTATGCATGTGATGCAAAATCCAATTATTAAAATTAACTTTTCCATGAAACCACATTACATGATCCAAGCTTGCGCTCTGAAACTTCTTAGACATGAAATTGACTTCATGAGGATTTACAGCTGCTCCCAGTAGCCCCATATCGGAAACATAGAGAAGCAATGCTTGATGAATCCTTTCATCAGTTGGGAGTTTTCCGGTTGGTTTCATCCAAGTACTTCTATACGGAGGAAGTTTTTCTGCCTTTAATAAGTCAACTGGTTCAACCTGCCTTGTTTCAATCTCCCTCTCTCTAAGCCACATTGGTAAATAATCTTTAGGTATTTTTGATTGCAGGTCTTTGCGAAGCTCAAGATCACTTTTTAATTTCTCTGGTCCTTGAATTTTTGGCATTTTAATTTGATGATTCAAACCCTTTTCTCTTTTCTGGAATGAAATAGAGCAGCTAAAAATTGCTTCTCCATTTTGAATTGCATTGACTCTTCTTGTGGTGAAACTCTTACCATCTCGAATGCGGTCTACTTCAAATATAATATTTTGTTTAAAATCTCCCGGTCTAAGAAAATAAGAATGAAAAGAATGAACCATTCTTCCCTTTTCTACTGTTTGATAGCTTGCTATTAGACATTGCGCCATAATTTGACCACCAAAAATCCTCTGAAAACCAACACTTTGGCCTGTCCAAGAGTATAAATCTCGATCTATTCTGGTCAGGTTGAATAAATCAAGGGTTTTTTTTAGCGCTTTGCTCATAAATAATATTGATGGATAAATAAAAATTTATCTTACATTGATTCAATTAAAACTAGAACTTTATCCTCTCAAAAGTTAGCATAGTCATCCAATTAATAAAAAAGCATCTCTAATGATAGATTCTGAAAGAATAAACCTACCTGAAAGACCCGATCAAACATTCAATGTAAAAAAAACCTTTGGGATTGATTCTGATCTTGAAGTCAAAGGATTTAAAGATAAAACGCAATGGGTTCCTGAAATAGATGAAACTTATATCTTTGATAAAGCTACTACCTTGGCAATCTTGGCTGGGTTTGAGCATGATCGCAGAGTTATGATTCAGGGATATCATGGAACCGGCAAATCCACACACATTGAACAAGTTGCTGCAAGGCTTAATTGGCCATGCGTAAGAATCAATCTTGATAGTCACATCAGCAGGATTGATTTGTTGGGTAAAGATGCAATTGTTTTAAAAGATGAAAAACAAATTACTGAATTTAAAGAAGGTATTCTGCCTTGGTCAATCCAAAACCCTGTTGCAATTGTTTTTGATGAGTATGATGCGGGTAGACCTGATGTTATGTTTGTTATTCAGCGGATATTAGAAGTGGATGGAAAATTAACTTTGCTCGATCAAAATCAAGTTATCACTCCGCATAATAGCTTCAGACTATTTGCTACGACAAATACTGTTGGCATGGGTGATGTAACGGGCCTTTATCATGGAACTCAACAAATCAATCAGGGTCAGATGGACCGATGGCATATACTTTCAACGCTTAATTATTTGGAACGCTCTCATGAGCTAAACGTTGTAATAGGTAAAGTTCCCCAGTTAAAAACTGCTAAAGATAAAGCGCTAATTAAAAGCATGATTCAGCTTGCAGATTTAACTAGGCAGGGTTTTATCAATGAAGATATTTCAACGCTAATGTCCCCAAGAACAGTAATAACATGGGCACAAAACCATGTTATTTTTAATGATATCAAGCACTCATTCAGGTTAACGTTTCTTAATAAATGCGATGAAGCAGAGAGACCAATTGTTGCAGAATATTTTCAAAGATGTTTTGGAGAGGATCTTTCAGAAAGTCACAATCCTGAATCTTAGTTAATGAGTTGGGTTAAGAATCGGGAAGAATTTAAGCAGGCTGCTCTCTCAACTGCAAGGGCAGTATCTAAAAATCCAAATTTAGAAAGCACATCGCAGACGTCTAGTCGTCCACCATCTTCGTCACAAATTTCCCTCCATTATCCCCCACGATCATCAGAACAAATTGATGCATGGAGGGGCGAGGGAGATTTTCAAGCATTTTGGCACAGCTTCCACCAAGAACACACTTCTTTAAAGATGCCAAAGATTGCCAGAGATTTTTTTGCTGAACTTGAGCTTTGCAGAGTAGAAATGGTAGGAGGAAAAAAATTTCCAGGTGCCAAAATGAATTTAAATGCATATCTCAACACTCAAGCAAAAAAAGGAATTGATAATAAGATACCTCCTTTCAATCCATTGGCGGCAAATCTGTGGTTAAAACAACTTAATGGTGAGAGCTTACCTGAAGATAGTAAGAATGCTGTCAATGCTTTTATCTCATCTATCTCTATTAATATTGATAATTTAGGTAAACAATTAATTCTAGCGCAGAACTCTCAGGAAGATTTTCAATCTATCGCTCTATCTCTAATGAAAGATTTGGACTTGATGCATGAACCAGAAACAAAAGGTGAAGAGGAATCCTTTGATGAAGAGACCTCATCAGAAAGTCCTCAAGACTCAAATGAGCAACAACAAGATTCTGAGGAGGATATACAAGAGCAAACAATTGAATCAAAGGCTGAAGGTGAGGCTGATGAAGAAGGTGGAATGCTCGAAGAAGCTCAAGCTCCAATTGATTCAATGTCCATAGATGAGGAGATTGACTTAACCAGAAATTTTAATGAAGACTTGGATCAAACCTCCTACGAAGATTATAAGATTTTCACCTCTCAATTTGATGAAGTTATCAATGCAATTGAATTAGCAACTGCTGAGGAATCTCGAAGATTAAGATTGCAACTCGATCAACTCATTGCCCCCCACCAAACAACAATTGGAAAATTGGCAAATAGATTGCAGAGATTACTGCAGGCTCAACAAAACCGAAGCTGGAATTACAATCTTGAAGAGGGTTTGTTAGATACTGCTCAATTGCATAGGGTCATTACTAGACCAGGAGATCCCTTAAGCTTTAAGCAGGAAAGTGAAAGCAAATTCAAAGACACTGTTGTTTCTTTGTTAATAGATAGTTCAGGCTCAATGCGAGGTCGATCCATGACTTTAGCAGCAATTTGTGGAGACATTATTGGAAGCACTCTCGAGAGATGTTATGTAAAAACAGAATTATTGGGATTTACAACAAAACATTGGAAAGGTGGTGACTCAAGAAAAGCTTGGGTCAATCAGGGCAGTCCTATAAATCCTGGACGTTTAAATGATTTACGCCATATTATCTTCAAGTCAGCGGATGACAACTTTAGAAAGGCTAGAAAAAGTTTTGGGATAATGTTGCGAGAAGGATTATTAAAAGAAAATGTAGATGGAGAAGCTTTGGCTTGGGCACATCAAAGGTTAAGCAAGCGAAATGAAGAGAGGAAAATATTAATAGTAATTTCAGATGGAGCTCCAGTAGACGACAGCACCCTATCAACAAATCATAGTAATTTTTTAGACAATCATTTGCGTCAAATTATTAATACAATTGAAACTCAAAGCAGCGTAGAGCTTCTTGCAATTGGCATTGGGCATGATGTAACTAAATATTATGACAAATCAATCACGATCAATAGAGCTGAAGAACTAGCTGAAGCATTGCTTGATAAACTGACTGAACTTTTCAATGACTGAAAAAAGGAATATAATTGATAATGTTTACAGTGTAAACATATAGATATTAACGAGGGTAAAGATGAAAATTACAAAAACTGACGGGCCTCCAAAAGATATACTCCATTTTGATAATGAGCTCAATTTGACACCTGGGCAAGTTGAAGATGTTGCCGAGATATTTAATACACCATTAACGGGAGCATATAACTGGGATTACACAGTTGCTGACAACAGGATTAAAAAGCTATATGAACTTGGCAAAGAATTAAATTGGAATGGTTCAATTGATTTAAATTGGGACTATACCCATCCAGCCGATGAAAGACTTGTCCAAGCTGATGAAGAGTTACCGCATGAAACTCTAGAAGCGTATGAAAATTTAACTGAAGAAGAAAAGATTGAGTTTGATCGTCATGATGCTGCTGAATTGTTAAGTCAATTTCTTCATGGTGAGCAAGGAGCATTGCTTGTTGCATCTCAACTGACCTCATGTGCCCCTACTTACAACGCTAAATTATATGCTGCATCTCAAACATTTGATGAGGCTAGACATGTTGAAGTATTCAATAGATACCTTCAAGAAAAAATAGGCATGCACTATCCTATTAACAAAAACCTAAAGTTATTGTTGGATAAAATTCTTACTGATGAGAGATGGGATCTTAAATTTATTGGTATGCAGATTATCATAGAGGGTCTAGCTCTTGCAGCCTTTCAAATGCTAAAGGGGCTATCAAAAGATCCACTTTTAACTCAACTTCTTCATTATGTAATTCGTGATGAAGCAAGACATGTAACCTTTGGAATTAATTATCTAGAAGACTTCATAAAGACTTTAAGCCCAGAAGAAATTGAAGATAGGGCAGAATTTGCCTACGAAGCATGCGTCATTTCGCGCGAAAGACTCATCAATACTAAAGCAATGCAAAAATACTTAAAAATGTCTGAAGATGAAGCTAGGGAATTTGCCTTATCAACTTCAGCTAATACAACTTTCAGAAATTTCTTGTTCTCAAGAATTATGCCCAACCTTTCAAGAATAGGTTTATTAACAGATAAGGTTAGGCCAAAATTTGAAGCATTGGGATTACTTGAGTATGAGAATGCTCCAGATGATTTTGAATGTAACTGGGATGAGCTCGAAAAACCTTTAGAAAAATTTGGTGAAATTCCTCAAGCTATCTAATCAAGCTATTGTTGGGTTACTATTTTTTAGTGGCTCCCTATACTCTGCTGTTCAGATTATCCAACCATCTGAAAATGCCTATGAAGAAATTCAAGAAGCATTTATATTGGCTGAACCAGGCGATGTCATCAGGCTCACATCAGGCATATATAATCTTCAAGACTCTCTGTCACTGGATGTTGCAGGGGTTCAGGTTGAGGGGGAAGGAATGGACCAAACTGTTCTCAACTTTTCAGACCAACAAAGTGGTGCTCAAGGACTAAGCGTTACCTCAGATAACGTAACCCTTCAAGATTTCTCCATACAAAATGCTAAAGGTGATGCAATCAAAGTTAAAGGCGTTACTAACATCAAATTCTTAAGGGTAAAAACTGAATGGACAAATGGGCCTAGCCCAGAAAATGGAGCGTATGGTCTCTATCCAGTGGAATCAACCAATGTATTGATTGATGGGTGCGTAGCAATAGGTGCATCTGATGCAGGAATCTATGTTGGACAATCAAAAAATATCATTGTTCGTAACAGCAGGGCTGAATTTAACGTGGCTGGCATTGAGATTGAAAATTCTTACTACGCAGACGTTTTTAATAATGTTGCGACCAATAACACTGGTGGAATATTGATTTTTGATTTACCCGGCTTACCTCAGCAGGGTGGACATCATGTAAGAGTATTTAATAATCGGTCTGTTGGAAACAACACTGATAACTTTGCTCCGGAGGGAAATATTGTAGGCGAGGTGCCAAGGGGCACGGGAATTATTATTCAAGCAAATTCAGATGTAGAAATTTTTAATAATGAAATTGGTGACAACGATACAGTTAACATTGCAGTTGTAACATACGGCAATGAAACAGATGATGAGGCATACTACCCTCACCCAAAATCTATTCAGATCCATGGCAATAAGTTTGGCCCAACTGGTTACAATCCTGATACTAGCAAAGGAGAGTTAGCAAAAATACTTTTTGAACTCTCCGAAGGCAATATGCCAGATATTTTTTGGGATGGCTTGCTCCCAATATCACAGCTTATTTTTGGGCAGCCTGAAAATGAAAAAATGGTCATTAGTAACAATGGGGACGCTACCTTCCTAGCAATCAAGCCTATTGGATTTATGGTCCCCTTTTTAGATCCTGCAACCTTGGATATAAATGAGTTTGATGGAGAAATTTCGCCACTTGCAAGGGTAGAGTTTGATGAAACTTTTTAAACAGTATTTTTTACTGGTTATTTCCTTGGTTTTCGCATCCCAAGCGCATGCTGTCAATACTTCGAATCTGGTCAATTTTACTAAAGCACCTAAGTTTTTATCTGAATTTGGTTTTTTTGAGGACATGCAAAATCAAATTCCATCTGAGGGAGTACACCCTTACTCTCTTGTTAATCCTTTGTTCTCTGATCAAACAGACAAGCTGCGATTTGTATATGTTCCTGAAGGGAAAAGATTAGGCTATGTAAAAGATAAGGTTTTTATTTTTCCAGTAGGATCTACTCTAATTAAAACCTTCGCTTACTTAAATATGAATGGCTCAATGGAGCAACAATTGCTTGAAACTAGACTATTGATTAATACTGACGAAGGCTGGAAGGCGATTAGTTATGTATGGAATGAGGATCAAACCGATGCAAAGAGAGCGATAGCAGGCGCAACGATTCCAACCGCCTTTATAGACTCAACAGGTAATACAAAGAATGTTCGATATCGAGCTCCTAATCAAAATCAATGCAAGGAATGCCATCAAATTAATAAAGTGATGACTCCTATTGGTCCAAAAGCACGAAACATGAATAAAACCTTAAACTATCAATCAGGGGAAATGAATCAATTGATTTATTGGGCCGCATTAGGGTGGATTGATGAAAAGCTTGATTCAAAACCCATGGCTAGTTATGAAGATGTCAATGCATCTCTTGACGATCGAGCGAGATCATATCTCGATATTAATTGTGGTCACTGCCATATTCCTGGAGGCTCGGCTGATACTACTGGATTATATTTAAATTTAACTGAAAAAGATCAAGAGCAGATAGGAATTTATAAAAAACCAGTTGCCGCAGGTCGAGCAAGTGGCAATTTAAAATATTCTATTGTGCCTGGTCATTCTGATGAATCCATAATGTTGTTTAGAATGGAGTCGCTGGATCCAGGCATTATGATGCCAGAATCTGGTCGTGCTCTAGCAGATGAAGCTGGAATCAAGCTGATTAAAGAGTGGATTGATAGGCTCTAGTCTTTAAATTTGTGTATAAGCCCATAAGTAATTCATAATAACTTTTTATACTGGAGATATTACATGTCTAAACACTCTGCATTGAATACCTTTGGAAGGTCTGGGAATCCTGCCTTCACCAGAAATTTTGAAAATGCTGAAACTTTTTCTCAAAGTGAGCGCATGACGCTTGATGGGGCTGTAAATAAAACAGCCATCTTATTGGCCTTATGTTTTGGAGGAGCATTTGCAGGCTGGAATGTGCCTGCATTAATGGTTCCAGGCGCAATAATTGGGTTCGTCTTGGCACTTGTTACAATCTTCAGAAGTCCAGCTAAAGCAGGATCTACTGCTCCATTTTATGCAGCATTTCAAGGGATGGCTCTTGGCGGCATTACGGTCTTTGCAGAAATGCAATATCCAGGCATCGGCATTCAAGCCATTGGACTCACATTTGGAATTCTTGCTTCTTTATTGTTTTGTTATAAAAGTGGGATTATTAAACCTACAGAAAATTTTAGATTGATGATTTTTTCTGCAACTATGGGAATCGCACTTTTATATTTTGTCAGCTTTATTATGTCCTTCTTTGGATCTGGAATTGGTTTCATCCACTCTAATGGATTATTTGGAATAGGTTTTTCTGTATTTGTTGTTGGTATAGCGGCGCTCAATCTTGTTCTAGATTTTGATTTTATAGAAGATGGCGCTGATAAAGGCCTCCCAAAATACATGGAATGGTATGGAGCTTTCTCGCTGATGGTTACGTTGGTTTGGCTCTATTTAGAGATATTGCGCTTACTGATGAAGCTTAGAAGCAGATAAAATGAATGCAGTATTCTTTGGCATTCTAACTATTTTGTCACTTTTTATTTTTATGAACCTCGGTAAAATCAAAGCATCGAAAAAGCAAATGGATCGAGATGATCGCATTAATTGGGGTAGCAAACGCAGGTCAAATGTTCAGCAGAATAGAGACGGTTCAAAAATTATTGAAGGCAGTGCTGAAGAGGTTGATGATAGTGCTCAGAAGTAAATTTTTTTTTGTCATTGTCCTGGCAACACTGAGCAATCTTTCTTTTTCACAGATTGATCAATCCAAGGGTTCATTTGAAGATAAATTCAGGCAGCTTGATGAGGTATTCCCTTCTCCAAATTTAAATAGGCCGCCAACAGGAGAGCCAGGTCCTAGTTATTGGCAGCAGAGAGCTGACTATAAAATAAAAATTAAGCTTGATGAGCTTAACCGAAGTGTTCAAGGCTCAGAAGTTATTACGTATAAAAATAATTCTCCTCTTAAGCTAAATTATGTTTGGTTGCAGCTAGACCAAAATATTTTTGACAAGGACTCTATTAACAACCTCACCCGTCCTTGGTGGGGGGGTAATGAAAGTATAGATTTCTCAACACTGAGAAGGCAAAATTTCATGGATAATTTTGATGGAGGCTTTCAAGAGCTTTCTATTAAGATCAATGGTAAAGAGGCTCAGGTAAATTTAGTTGGAACACATGTTCGCATTAATCTTGATGCGCCATTAAATTCAGGCGAATCAATCGAGCTAGAAATTGATTGGGCATATGCTTTAGTAGAAGAGAATGCCGTCAGAGCCAGAAATGGATATGAATCATTTGAGGATGGTAATGATATTTTCTTGTTAGCTCAATGGTACCCAAGAATAACTGTATTTAGCGACTACGAGGGCTGGCACAACAAAGAGTTTATAGGTAATGGTGAGTTCACTTTAGAATTTGGAGATTTTGAGGTTGATATTACTGTTCCAGCTGATCATATAGTTGCTGCAACTGGTACCCTTCAAAATCAAGACGATGTGCTAAATAGCATTCAAAAAAGAAGGATGAAAAAAGCTGAAAAATCCTCAAAACCTATTTTCATTGTTACTCCTGATGAAGCCTTGGATAATGAACTAGAAAAAAGTACAGAGTATAAGACTTGGTCTTTTAAAGCAGAAAATGTTCGAGATTTTGCTTGGGCAAGCTCTAGAAAATTTATTTGGGATGCAGCTGGTTACAAACAAAACTCAGAAGAAAATCCTTTGGTTATGGCTATGTCATTTTATCCAAATGAGGGTGAGCCCTTGTGGTCAAAATATTCAACTGAAGCGGTAATGCACACAATGGAAGTCTATTCAAAATATTCATTTGATTACCCATACCCAACCGCTCAAAGTGTGAATGGCCCAGTTGGCGGAATGGAATATCCAATGATCACTTTTAATGGTCCTAGAACTGAATTAGAAGATGATGGATCAAGAACATATTCTAGAAGCGAAAAAGAGTTTTTAATCGGAGTGGTGATCCATGAGATTGGTCATATCTATTTTCCCATGATCGTTAATTCAGATGAAAGACAGTGGACTTGGATGGATGAGGGCCTTAATACATTTTTGCAGTATTTAGCAGAGCAAGAATGGAATATTAATTATCGCTCTGATCGAGGTGAGCCAAGATGGATCACAGACTATATGTCTAGCAGCAATCAAGTTCCTATAATGACTAATTCAGAGTCATTATTGCAATTTGGAAATAATTCCTATGCAAAGCCTGCAACAGCTCTTGTTGTGCTTCGGGAAACAATACTAGGAAGAGAATTATTTGATCAAGCTTTCAGGGAATATTCCCAGCGATGGAAATTTAAAAGGCCAACTCCCTATGACTTCTTTAGAACAATGGAAGAAGCCTCCGGAGTAGATTTAGACTGGTTCTGGAGAGGTTGGTTTTATAGCACCGATCATGTCGATATAGCTTTAGACAATATACACATCGCATCATTAGACACTCTTGATCCCCAAATTGATTTAGCAAAAGACCGAATAGATTTCCAAAAAGAGCCGGAAATTCTTCATGATAATAGAAATGAAGCGGCTGGTATTGTAACAAGAGTTAAGTCTAGGCCTGAGTTACTTGATGTTTATGATGAATATGATGAGTTCACTCCTTCAGACAGAGAAATGCGAGATTATGAAGAAATTCTTGATGATCTGTATGACAGAAACGACAGTGATCCTGAGTGGAAAAAGAAAGCATTGGTTGAGGCTCTTGCAAAAGAAGAGGATTATTATATTTTTGAATTTACTAATAAGGGTGGATTGATTATGCCCATCCCTTTAGAGCTTACATATGAAAATGGCGAGAAAGAACTGATAAGAATTCCGGTTGAAATTTGGAGAAAAAATCCTAATAGAACATTATGGTTAAAACGTTCTAAGGTAAAAATTACTCAGGCAGTTATTGACCCCTATTGGGAAATTGGCGATACAGAAATTGAGAATAATTATTACCCTACCCGACTAATTCCTGCGCGATTGAAGCCTCGAGCATCTCGAAGCAACCCAAAGAATTTAATGCAAGACTTGCTTAACAGAAATAAAAAGATCACATCTCATAATTAAAAAAAATGCTTGTCGCAATAGATTTTGGAATTTCTAATACCGATCTAGCTGTTTTAGATAAAGATAATGTTTCCTTTTATAGTGCGCCCTCTCAATCTACCGAAATTAATGATGAAACTATTAAAAATTTATTCAAAAAGCATGGTATTGATATCTCTTATGTAAAGACCATTGGTGTTACAGGAGGCAAATCATCAGATCTGGGTGATTGTCTAGAAGATATAACAATTGTAAAAATTAATGAGATTGAGGCAATTGGTTTGGGTGCAAAAAAAATATATGGCATTGATGATGATTCCACACTTGTAGTTAGTGCTGGGACAGGAACAGCTTGCGTGCATGTTCAGGGCAATAATTTTAATCATTTAGGAGGCATTGCGGTTGGTGGTGGCATGCTTGAAGGTCTTGGCTCCTTGCTGTTTAACAATTCACATGGGCTTGAGATTAATGAATTTGCACAAAAGGGCTTTAGAACTGAGTTAGATTTATTAATAGGGGATGTAGTGAATAAAATAGGCAATCTGTCTCCAGAGATCACTGCTGTTAATTTTGGTCAAGCAAGAAACACATCAGCGGACACCATGGAAAATACTTCAGCAGCATTGTGCAATATGATTGGAGAAGTTATTGGAACAGTGGCCTACTTGAATGCATTATTAATAGGATCTAACAAAGCATGCTTCATAGGAAGAACCTCTTACCTTTCAGAAATTATTCGTGGTATCAATCAAAGACTGGAGCTGGCCGGAATAGAAGGAAAATATAATGACAACCGTGAATATGGTAACGTCATAGGAGTGCTAGAAAGCATAAAGAATCATCCATAAGGTATTAAACCTAAAGCAATTCCAAAATTTTAGAAACACAGGAATTTAAATCTTTGGTATTACTAACTACTGAATCAGAATATTTCTTATACAATTCTTGTCTTTCTACAAATGCATTTTCAACTGACTGATTTGGGGCTTTTGCAAAACCTCTATCCAGAAAACTTGGAACCCTCTCTAGAATTTGACTAAAGGGAACCTCTAAGAAAATTACCTTAGAGTTTTGCTGAATATGTTCCATGGCTTCATCGCTATACACCGCACTTCCGCCTGTTGATAAGATAGTTTCATTAAATTGAATGCTCTTAAGAGCTATATTCTCAATTTCCCTTAGCTTAATGTAGCCTTCATCATCAAGAATATTCTGTAAACTTTTTCCATGTTGCTTTTCAATTAGCGCATCGCTATCAATAAAACTAAAGCCAAGTGTTCTTGCCAGCTCTTTCCCTACAGAGGTCTTGCCGGCTCCAGCCATTCCGATAAGTGAAATTGAATTTTTCATTTTTTGTGCTGTACTATAAACCTTTCTGGGTTATATTTTATAAAAATTTCATACAAAGTCTCATTTCAATGAAAAGTAAATTTCTACTTCTATGTCTCTTAGCTCCATCTCTTTATGCTGGAACAAAACTAATAGTGCTTGGTTCTGGAACGCCTAACCCTGATCCAAATAGAGCCGGTTCAGCATATGCATTGGTGGTCAATGAGACTCCTTATTTAGTTGATTTTGGACCAGGGATTATTCGCAGAGCTGCATCTTTGTCTCCTCCTTGGGGAGGAAAAATTGAAGCTATGACAGTTAAAAATTTTGAACACGCCTTCTTAACTCACATTCATTCTGATCATTCTGCAGGCTTAGCTGATCTATTACTGACTCCATGGGTCATGGGAAGAGATGCAAAATTAAACTTGTTTGGTCCAATTGGATTAGAGCAAATGGCTGCCTCTACTCTGAAAGCGTTTGAAGATGACATAAATTACAGAATAAATGGAACACAACCGTCTAACAAAACAGGTTATAAATATAATTTCCATCTCCTTGATGAGGGATTAATTTACAAGGACAAGAATATTATGGTTGAAGCCTTCAAAGTTCCGCATGGCGGCTTTGATGATGCATATGGATTTAGATTTACGTCTGAAGATAAAGTCATAGTATTCTCAGGTGACACTGGTCCCTCTAAAACATTAGAAAAATTTGCCAGTGGCGCGGATATATTGGTTCATGAGGTTTACTCTAATGCTGGATTCTTAGAAAAAACACAAGACTGGCAAAAATATCATCAAGAACATCATACTTCTACATTTGAAGTTGGCGAAATAGCCTCAAGAGCAAAACCAAAACTACTAATTTTGTCTCATATACTCTTTTGGGGCTCTACAAAAGAAGAGATTCTTCAAGAGACAAGATCAACATATGATGGTGAAATAACGATAGCTGAAGATTTAATGGTTTTTGAGTAATGGTGGAGCTACGCGGGATCGAACCGCGGACCCCCTGCTTGCAAAGCAGGTGCTCTCCCAGCTGAGCTATAGCCCCACACGAGGAAACAATTGTACAAGATATCTTTTTCAGTGCAACAAGCTATATTAGAATTAAATTTTAAAAGGTTTTTCTTGCTGACACTCTTACACTTAGAGGCTCGCCAACCGAAACTTGGTGTGTGCTATGAGAATGGGGGAAGTACAACTCATCTGTTAAGTTTTCAATATTTAATTGAATATTTAGACCATCTGTTATTTGATAATATGCTCCTAGGTCGACCCTTGTAAACTCGGGCAAAAATAAATCAGATTTATCATTTACTATGTTTGACTCGCCTTGCTGAATAAAACCTAGCCCCCAACCAAATTTTTCAGAAACTTTATATGTAGTAAATAATGAAAGAGTATGATCGGGTATTTCACGTGGCTCACCACCTTTGCTGGTTTTTCCATCAAGAGAAGTATAGCCAAACACTATACTCATTCTATTGTTTATTTCGCCTTTAACTTCAAACTCAAGACCATTGACTTGCAAGCCAATAATTTCACTTGTTTCACCTGAAATGCTATCTCTTGCTGCTCTTAATTGCGTGCTATCAAAGTAAGCGGCTGTAAAACTTAAATGGTCTGATACTTCCATTTTTATACCTATCTCTGAGCTCTCAAAAATATCAGGATCAAGAGCAGCACTGGTTGCTGATAATGCTTTAAATTGCTCTCCAGATCTTGGGAGAAAACTTTCGCTGTAGCTATAATAAAGAGAAACATTATCACTCGGTTTGTAAATAATGCCTGCTCGAGGGGAAAATTCTTTATCTTCTCTTGACTGGGCAGAGTCATTTTTTAAATCTTTTACAGTAATATCAAAGACATCATGTCGGCCGCCAATTAATAATTTTAATTGCTTGGTTAAATCAATTTGATCTTGAAAAAAGATTGATGTGACCTCAATATCAGATTGCGTTTGACTGTTTAAATCTGCAGTAAAGTCATTATTTGTTGCTAGTCCCGCAGAGTTAACCAAGAAACTCATAGGTCTAGTGATATTGAAAGTTTCCTTATCACTCTTATTGGTTGACCAATAAGTATCATATCTTTTATTTTTGTTGATCGTATCTATCATCTCTAAACCAAATAACAATGTATGAGTTATGGATCCAATCTCTAATTCATTAATTAAATTAGCAGAGAGAATGGTATTCTCACGTTCAGTTGGATCGTTATAACCATCAATAGTTACAACAGATTCGCCGGCTGTATATCCAGATGCATAATAGTTTTGATATATTTTCTTAAATTTACTAGATACGATTGCAAGGTTGCCTTTAGTTGTATTTGAGAAATTTGTGCTTAAGATCGCTCTAAAGATGTCTGCCTCTAGACTTGTTAGGTTACCTAATGTTGAATCACCAAAAGTAATTTTACTAAATCGCTCAACAGGCTTACCGTTTTCAGTTGGAATGCCTCTATCAATATATCTTTCGTGATCTGCATATTCATATGAAAGATCCAAAGTTGTCCTATCACTTACTTGAATTGCGATTGTGGGATTTATGCCCAATCTATCTCCATAATAAAAATCTCTATGATTTTCAAGAACATCACTATGAATCATTAAACGAAAAGCTGAATTTAAGCTACTGGTAGCATTGTAATCAAGAGCAATATCATTGGCTCCAAAATCATCAAGCCCAAAGTCAATGGCTCCAAATGTGTCACCAATAACCGCTTTCTTTGTCACTCTATTAAGAGCGCCCCCGGTTCCACCTCTTCCAAATAACAGAGCATTAGGCCCTCTCAGTATTTCTACTTGCTCAACGTTATAAAGCGATCGATAGTATTGAACATCATCTCTTACGCCGTCTTGAAAAAAATCAGCCGTTGATCTATTGCCTCTAAATACAATTGAGTCTCTATGGCCTTCGCCCTGCGAGGTATTAACCCCTGGTGTATATCTAATTATGTCGCCAATTTGTCTGAAGCCCTGCTTCCTAATATCTTCATCGGTGATGATGCTAACTGTTTGAGGGACATTTAGTACCGCAACAGGGGTTTTGAGAGCATTGACTTGATCTACATATAGGACATTTCCTTTTACCACTACTTCTTCAATTTCCTTATCCTCTGCAAATACAGGAGCAAAGAATAGGATTGAGAACAATCCCATGATTAAAAAATTAAGCTTAGTGTGTGTATTTGGCCAATTTTCCAAATTTATCTCCTTGAGGAAGTCTCAAGGAGGTTATGTGCCTAATTGAGAATGGTAATGATAATCATTCTCATTTAGATATACAAGCTTTTTTAATTATTCCCTTTTATAGCGAAATATAAACCAAGCGCAAATAAAAATATCTGCTCGCTCATAAATAATTTTTG
>JACKQG010000230.1_pt1 | contig 82492 bp, 66 predicted proteins | sample 8237621 | NCBI WGS metagenome assembly JACKQG01 (sample SAMN15677084, study PRJNA649215) | marine metagenome | biome: marine; feature: Black Sea; material: saline water; isolation source: suspended particulate matter (SPM) from the Black Sea western gyre | collected 2013-06-09/2013-06-10 | depth...
ATGAGGGCTACCGGATAAGCGTTTTTATCGGAAGGCCTCCGGGCAACCTTCGAAGGTTTGGTGCGACAAACCCGCATAACGATCCCGGACACCCGTGTGACCCACACAAGCGGAACCTCTGTTTCCTTCCGCATTTCTGCGACGACCGTCAAATCAGCGCTTAGCCCAATCTGAATGCCCGTGCGGGAAGTCGAACAGCCCCTTGCCGTTGATTGTGCGGCCCGCACGCACAGCAGGCTGTTACCTTGACATTTCCCAGTAAACCGAACAGACTGCAGCGCGACATTTCGATGTAGGGCGAGCTGCTTGTATACACTGCTTCATCAAGGAGCCCGTTCTCCTTTTGAGGTTTTGTCGGGGTTCTTGTGGCTGCGACGTTGAGAAAACAAACGCTCTTGTTCGGCCCTCGAAATCCCATGAAGAAGGTCTTTGTTTCCGCGTACAACTCAAGAAATCCGCGCCCATGCCCTCACCTCGCCAGACGGTCTCATTTCTGATTCGCCGATTCAGAGAGGCCGGGATCCGTCCAAACACCCGCCATGGGCAGAATTTTCTTGTGGACTTGAACTTGGTGCAGTTGCTGGCCCAGTCGGCGGACGTGGGACCGGAGGACGTGGTGCTGGAGGTCGGCACCGGCACCGGATCGTTGACCGCCCTGTTGGCAGAACGCGCCGCCGCAGTGGTGACCGTCGAGATCGATTCGCGACTTCATCAACTGGCGGCCGAAGAACTGATCGACTTCGACAACGTGACCATGCTCCATCAGGATGCGTTGAAGAACAAGAACAGGTTCCATCCTCGCCTCTTGGAGACGGTTCGAGAGAAGCTCGACGAGCAACCCGGCCGGAGGCTCAAACTGGCTGCGAACTTGCCGTATAACGTGGCCACTCCCGTTCTCTCCAATATGCTAAGCACCGACGTGGTTCCCGTTTCCATGACCGTTACCATCCAAAAAGAGATGGCCGACCGCATTACGGCCCGTCCACGCACCAAAGACTACAGCGCTTTGAGCATCTGGATACAGGCACAATGCGATACGGAGATCATCCGAATCATGCCACCGACGGTGTTCTGGCCGCGGCCCAAGGTGCACTCGGCCATCATCCAGGTCGTTCTGCGCGAGGAGAAACGAAATGCGATACCAGATCTCGCGTTTTTTCATTCGTTTGTGCGATCGATGTTCTTCCATCGCCGCAAGTTCCTGCGAAGTGAATTGATAAGCGCCTTTAAGAACGAATTTGACAAGACCGCGGTCGACGAGATCCTCGCCGAGCGGGGTCTTGCCGGCAACAGCCGGGCGGAAGAACTCGACGTGGACGCCATGCTGGAGCTGTGCGAAGCGTGCAGGATGCGCCTGGGCGGATCGTAGCCGTTCTGTCCCCTTGTCGAGACGATCCGTGGGGCCGAAACTGTAAGGACCCTGAACGCGGCGGGAGTATATCCTGTGGGTTGTTGGATTTCACGCTTTAGCGTGCCGGAAGACACGCTAAAGCGTGAACTCCAGCGATAGAGTCTTGGGTCCCGCTCGGCAAGCGGGACCTACTTGAAGAAGATGCGAAAAACGATTGGGTAACTTATGAAATTCATCGAAATGACGGGCAAGTCGCTTGCCCGGATCGTTAACGCGGGTGAAACGAAATCCATGGACCTGGAAGCCGCCCGCGTGACCGAAGACACCGTTGTGCGAGTGAACGAACACGGCGATATCGAAGTGCGACGCTCCGATCAGTGGGACCTGATCGGCGGCCTCTTAGGTGACTACACGAGCCGGGTCAAGCAAGTGACCGGACTCGAATGGATCGAAAACGAATGACGCGACATCTCGTCCGTCCTCGGCCATCCACAAGACGCCCAATCCGTGGCCATTCTCAGTCGAACAGAACACCCCCATGCACACACACCAAGTTGAACAACTGGCAAAACAACTGCTTGCCGGCGAATTGCCGCTCGATGAATTCGTGCAGACGGTTGCCCAACCGAAATCGGCTCAATTCGGCGAAGTAACGCTCGATCTGGACCGGGCTCGGCGATGCGGTTTTCCGGAAGTCGTCTACGGCGAAGGCAAGAGCGTCGACACGCTGAAGCAAATCTTTCACAGGTTGATGGACGAAGGCATCTCGGTGCTGGCCACGCGCATCGGCAGTGATAAGGCCGCACAATTGATCGAGGAGTTCCCTTCCGGAAGATATAATACCGCAGCCCGGACCTTTCGCGTGCCTCATCCGGACGATCAAAGGGCGCCTGCAGACGAGGCCGCCGGTCGAGTTGCGGTGGTGACGGCGGGCTCGAGCGACTTGCCGGTAGCCGAAGAAGCTCGCGAAACGTTGGATTGGATGGGCGTGTCGGTGGCCATGATCCACGACGTAGGCGTCGCGGGCCCGCATCGTCTGCCGGCCCATCTGGACAAACTGCAAAACGCTGATGCCGTGGTCGTTGTTGCCGGAATGGAAGGGGCATTGCCCAGCGTGGTTGGCGGTTACGTCGACTGCCCCGTGGTGGCCGTGCCCACCAGCGTCGGCTACGGCGCAAGCTTCGGCGGCGTGGCGGCGTTGCTGGGCATGCTCAATAGCTGCGCCTCCAACGTCACGGTAGTCAACATCGACGCGGGTTTCAAGGGGGCCTACGTCGCAGGCTTGATCGCCTCGAAGAGACGAACGCCCTGATGGACAAGGGGCTCTCGGACACCATGCCCTAGAGGAATCCATTGTGACGGGGCTAGCACACATCTATCGCCATTCATTGGCGCTGTTGACCGACCTGTACCAACTGACGATGGCCAATGGATACTGGAAGAACGACATCGCCGAGCGCGAAGCCGTCTTCCATCTGATCTTTCGCAAGAGTCCCTTCGGCGGACAGTTTGCGATCGCGTGCGGCTTGAGCTATGTGGTTGACTATCTCCGCGATCTGCGTTTTTCGGACGAGGACTGCGGGTATCTTGCTTCGTTGGTTGGCGCGGATGGTCAGCCGTTGTTCGAGCCGGATTTCCTTGACTACCTCCGCGACATGGAGTTCCGCTGCGACGTCGATGCCGTGAGCGAAGGCACGGTGATGTTTGCCTATGAGCCGTTAGTGCGTGTCAGGGGGCCACTGATCCAGTGCCAACTGATCGAGACGTCGCTTTTGAACATGGTGAACTTCCAGACGCTGATCGCCACCAAAGCGGCTCGAGTCTGTCAGGCGGCGCGCGGCAAACCCGTGTTGGAGTTTGGTTTGCGGCGAGCCCAAGGAATCGACGGCGGTCTCGCGGCCAGTCGGGCAGCCTTCGTAGGCGGGTGTGCAGCGACCTCGAATGTGCTGGCGGGCAAGTTGTTTGATATCCCGGTGAAAGGCACGCACGCCCACAGTTGGGTGATGGCTTTTGACAACGAGAGGCAGGCGTTTGAAGCCTACGCAGACGCAATGCCGAACAACTGCGTTTTTCTGGTGGACACGTACGACACAATCAGCGGCGTCCACAAAGCGGTTGAAGTGGGCCGAGACCTCAGGCGTCGTGGCTACGAGATGCTGGGAGTCCGGCTGGATTCCGGTGATTTGGGCGAACTCAGTCGCCAAGCTCGCGCCGTCCTGGACGAAGCTGGTTTCCCAAAGGCGGCTATTGTTGCGAGCAGCGATTTAGATGAATACGAAATTGAACGGCTTCATGGCCAAGGAGCACGAATCGATGTCTGGGGCGTGGGAACGCGATTGGCCACAGCCTATGATCAAGCCGCGCTGGGTGGCGTCTATAAACTGTCGGCCGTGCGCGACAACGAAGGGCAGTGGGATTATCGGCTGAAGCTTTCGGAGCAAATGGTCAAGACTTCAGACCCCGGCATTCTCCAAATCCGTCGTTTCCGCGACGATCGCGGCCAAAACGTCGCGGATGTGATCTACGACGAGCCAACCGGGATTGACCCATCCCCGGTTCTCGTCCCATTTGGCGCACGCCCGGACGGCACGCCGGTGGATGCACCCCGTTTTGACGACCTGCTTATTCCGGTCTTCCGCGGTGGTCATCCCGAGTACGCGCCTCCATCGGCCTCGGAAGCTCGATCGCACGCACAGGAAGAGCTGGAATCCCTCGACGGAACGGTAACCCGATTCGACGGTCCGGAGCCCTATCTCGTCGGTCTGGAAAGACGGCTGTACGAGACCAAGGCCAGGCTTATCGCAGCCGCGCAGGCTGAATCACGGCCCGATGCGAAGTGAAGCGTCTTGGCCGCGTATCTCGTGGGGCACGTTTCCAACGTGCCTTTCTGTCTGCTGGCACGTTGGAAACGTGCCCCACGATAGGCGGCAAATCTCGGCTTTTTCGCACAACTTGCGAGTCCTTTCGCATTTTGCGGTGTTGAAAGTACTGCATTCGCTTTTTCCGACGTTTGTCCTGTTTGGGACGTTTCAAGACGAGTCCGTACGAGAGGGAGAGAACTTATGACACGAAGACAGCAGGTAGTTTGGGGCACGGCGGTAACGGCTTGCGCGTTCCTTCTGTTGGCCGCCGCAGCCAACGCGCAGCCACCGAAACCGAAGCCGGGGAGGCCGGGTGAGGGGCGAGCTCGCGGCGGGATGCCGGGTATCGACGAGCTTCTCCAGCGGTTTGACGCCAACAAGGATGGCAAGCTGACTAAGGAGGAACTGCCCGAGCAGGCAGCCGAACGGATCATGCGGGCGGACGCCAACAAGGATGGCACCGTCACCAAAGAAGAGCTAGAAGAGCTGCGAAAACGTTTCGCCGGTGGACAGCGAGGCGGCGGCGAAGGCCGAGGAATGCCGGACCCCGAGCAGTTGTTCAAGCGTCTGGATGCCAACGGCGACGGGAAGTTGGCGAAGGATGAATTGCCCGAGAGATTCGGCCAGCGAATTTTGCAGGCAGACGCCAACAAAGACGGCGTCGTCACGAAAAAAGAATTCGCCGAGGTTGCAAAACGAATGGGCGGTGGTCGAGGCGGTCCTGGCGGACCAGGCGGATTGCCCGATGCTGCGCAACTGTTCGCTCGAGCCGACAAGAACAAGGATGGGAAACTGACGAAAGACGAATTGCCGGGGCCATTGGCCGAGCGTCTCATGAAGGCGGACGCCGATGGCGACGGCGCATTGACGAAAGCCGAACTCGAGGAAGCTCGCAAGAAAGCTGGCGCTCGTCCCCGCCCTGACGCAGGCGGACGTGGCGGCTTCGACCCGGCTCAGATGTTCAAACGCTTGGACCGGAACGGCGACGGCAAAGTCGGCGTGGATGAATTGCCCGAGAGGATGGCCGAGCGGCTAAAGGGTGCCGACAAGGACGGTGACGGGGCAATCAGCAAAGAAGAATTCGAGCAGGCGAGGAAGAACACCGCGGGCCGCGGCGCTCGTAAGCCAGCCAGCCGTTAATACCTGCCCCAAAGAAGGTTCTCGATTGCTACAGTGCGACCGGGCATGCGACTGCAATGCCCGGTCTTTTCTTGCGCGCTCCAGGAAAACCGGTGCTTTTGTGGCGAAAATGCTTAAGTTTCACCGCAGAGTCCTTGCGAAAATGCCGATTATGATGACTGTGCGGATCAGGGAAGCTGGGCAATGTGACAGCGACGCATGCAGTGTCGTCGCGAGGCAAGGGCAACTCTAAAAAGGCAAAGGATGCCTGTGATGACGAGCGTAAACGACTGGACACGGAATTTACTTGCGGCACTCGTCTTCTGCTTCGCCATTTCGGCCGCGGGTTGCAGCACCATTGACTCCGGCGACTCGGGTGTCATGGAATTACCCGGCCAGGCATCTGTTATAGATGCTCAGTCGCCCCAGCCGGTAGGATCGTCCATCACCGTGGAGATGCGACAGGCGGGCAAGGAGCCTGAGATGCGGCAGATGCCGCTGGTGGGCGTCCTTCACGTTCAAGAGGCGTTGGAGGAAGTAGGAGCGGTAAAGCGATTTCGCAGGATGGACGTCCGCGTAATGCGGCTGGCGCGAGACCAGCGGCAGAAGCTGGAGGTCCGGTACGACCACCGCAGCAGGAGTGTGGAGCCCCTGTACGACTACGTCCTGCACCCGGGTGATCATTTGGTGGTCATGGAAAATACGACGACGGCGCTGGACGACATGCTACAGTCGGCCACCGGGTCCTTTGGGCTACCCACCAAGCGGTAGGCCACGTTCTTCGAGCGGCATGGGGAGGGGTTTCTGCACCGAGCAGCAGCGCACGTCATAGCGTCGCCAGACGATTGATGTCGGCGGCCAAGTTGCCTGATCACAGCGCTGGGCGTCTCTGATGTCTACTTCTTGCGGTGCCGGATCTTGGCACGCATGCGGCGTTTCTTCCGGCCGATTTTTCGCCGACCTTTTCCAGTTCTTTTGGTTCCCACTGAACATCTCCGATTTGGCCACTTGGATTACTCAAGCCCAGCCGCGCCGGGCCAAAGTAACCCGAAGCGTGAGCGAGGGAACGGCTTGTGACCGCGGCCGTCCCTCGCTCACGCTTCGGGTTACGATGTCCGTTTCCGGGGAAAAAGCGTCCCGTGCAACGGCAAAACTAGCGTTTCAGCCTTCAGTATTGGGAGTTTTATAGCACACTGTTCAGCCGAACGCCAGATGTCAGACGTACTCTTGCACTCGGGGTTTGATGATTACATCCGACACGTGCGACCGAGGGGGCAGGCAGGCGATGGTCACGGCCAATTCGCCAATGTCTTCCGGCTGCACCATTGCGGCCTTCCGCTCGTCGCTGACCGGTTCGGGACGGTTTTCCAGAATCGGGGTGTTTACTTCACCTGGGTAGAGGTTGGTCACGCGAATTCCATTGGGGGCTTCTTCATTGGCGATGGCAGTTCCCATGGCCGACATGGCGAATTTCGCCGCACAATAGGCGATTCCGCCCAGAGCCAGTGCTCGCAGGCCGGCAATTGACGACACATGAATGATCAGGCCATCACGGCGCTCGCGCATCTGCGGCAGCACTTCGTAGGTGCAGTTGTACGCACCCGTGGCATTAATCGCCATCACCTCGTCCCATTGCTCGGGAGACATCGTGGCCATCGAGCGTGTCTTGATGTTAATCCCCGCAGAATTGACCAGAATGTCGATTTGGCCGAGCTGTTCGGTGGCCCAGTCAAACAAGCGTTTGACGCTCTCGCGGTCCGTGACGTCCACCGTATGGAACAGCAGCGGCGTTTCACCCTGCGAGGTCTCGGCTGCCTCGCGCAGAAGCTCCTCTCGCCGGCCTGCGATGACGACTCGACAGCCTTCTGCCGCGAACGCCACGGCAATTCCCAAGCCAATTCCACTTCCGCCGCCGGTGATCACGGCCGTTTTTCCCTGCAATTTCATGTCGTCGAATTCCCTCTGTTTGTGCCACTCCCGAGCGAGACGGTCGCTTCCCAGTAGGTCCCGTCTGCCGGACGGGACCTTGAAGCGCGGCGCCACGTTTTTTGCCGACTCGAGGTCCCGTCCGGCAGACGGGACCTACTGGGTGACCGATTTGTAATGGGTCCCCCGAGATTCACAAGAGGGGGAAGGTTGCGTGGCAAGGGGAATTGGCGAATAATCGGGGTATGGACGGTACGAACGCACAACTCGATACCACGATCGATATCGTCACTCCGGAGAACATCTCTTTTCACTATCGCGTGGCTGGCCCCTTCCGCCGCTGGCCAGCGTACCTGCTGGACTTGGCCGTCCGCACTGGTGTGTTCATGATCCTCGTGTTCGCTCTGGGATTTTTGGGCGGACTTGCCGGCGCTGGTGCTTTCGTTGCGGCGATCCTGATGATTGCGTTCTTTTTTCTTGAGTGGTTCTACGGTGGGTTCTTCGAGACCTATTGGAATGGACAGACGCCCGGAAAATGGGTAATGGGAATTCGGGTGTTGACGACAAGCGGGCAACCCATTAACGGACTACAGGCAGTCTTGAGGAACTTCTTGCGGGTTGTGGACATGTACCCGCTTCTGTCTATTCAATTGATCGGGATTCCCTATCCTTGGTACGCGTTGCCTACGTACATCCTCGGTCTGCTGGCCATGACCTGCAATCGTAGGTTCCAGCGGTTGGGAGACTTGGTTTGTGGCACGATGGTGGTGGTGGAGGAGCGTCACTGGTTGACCGGCGTCGCGAAACTCGAAGATCCGCGTGCGGCTCAATTGGCCGAGTATTTGCCGGCGGATTTGCGTGTTAGCCGTACATTGGCGCGGACCTTGGCGACCTACGTGGAACGTCGGCGTTTCTTCACACAGCCTCGTCGCCGCGAAGTGGCCCGGCATCTTGGCGAGCCTCTGCTGGAGAGATTCGGATTTCGCAAGGACACGAGTTGCGACTTGCTGCTTTGCGCTCTGTATTATCGAACGTTCATCGCCGATCATCCGGAGGAACACAAACCGGAATGGGCCGGGGGCATTTCGCCGTTTGCTCCCGCCGGACGTCCCCAATCGCCGGCGCAATCGGTCGCGCCGGTTTCCATCACGCGGGCCCCGACAACAACGAATGTGGAGTGAAATGACGTGAAGGTCGCCGAGCTGTTGGATTTGCGTCGAAAGAACTGGCAGGAGTTGGAGCAACTGTGCGATCAACTGCAGAAGCGACGTCGCAAGACGTTAGGGGCGGCGCGGTTATCGCGTTTTGCGGCGTTGTATCGAGCGGCGTGCGCCGATTTGGCCCTGGCGGACGCTCATCAACTGCCGCCCAACACGGTGCAGTACCTGCACCGACTTGTCGGAAGAGCGCACAATCAGCTCTACCGCGCTCGGAACTTCAAGTTCTCGACATGGGGCAAAGTGTTGCTGGAAGACGCGCCCCAGCGGATTTTCAACGACCGTTGCGTCCAGATCGCGTTTTGCGTGTTCTGGGGGGTGTTCATCACGTCCGCGATCCTTGCCTATTCGCAAACCATGTGGCCCAATTATGCTGAAGACATTCTTACGTCCGGCGTGATCGAGCAACTGGAAACGAGTTTCGCGAACCCGATAGACGGCCGTGACACGGAAGCGAGCGTTACGATGGCGGCTTTCTACATTCAACACAATACGGGTATCGGTCTTAAGTGCTTCGCTGGCGGCCTGCTGGTGATTCCGGGCATTCTGGTTACGTTATTCAACGCTGCGTTCTTGGGGGCCTCCTTCGGATACATGGCGCGCCCCGAAGTTACCGAAGGTCACAACTTCTTCCACTTCGTCACGGCGCATGGCCCTTTCGAATTGACGGCCATTGTGCTGTCCGCCGGCTCGGGGCTTCGTTTGGGAATGGGCTGGCTTGTACCGGGGCGGCTTAGCCGTATAGCTTCGCTACGCAAGACCGCGCGGGACGCAATGCCGTTGATGAATGCGGCCATGTGTATGTTCTTCTTCGCGGCGCTGATCGAAGGGTTCATATCGCCATCCGGTTTGCCCTACTGGCTGAAGGCCACAGTTGCCGTGCTGTCATGTGGCCTGTTGACTTTTTACTTTGTGGTTCTTGGATTTCCGCGTGGTCGCGTCGGACAGGCTTTGCGTCGGCGCGTGACGCGAGACTCGGCGGATGGATCCGACGGGGAAACTGGGCCGTTCGCGTAGGGGACGAATCGGTGCAATTGGACAAAACACGCATCGCGGTTCGGGAGCGCGGCGTGCTGGACACGTTGGATCTGTCCCTGCACGTGGCACGCGTGTATGCGCTGCCGCTAATGGTCACCATGGCGATGGGCGTTATTCCGCTGATGGTGATCAACCACCTATTATTGGATTGGATGCTCCTAGCAGCAGACAACGAGTTGGATTATCCGTTCCGTTTTGTCTACAACATGACGTTGCTCGTGTTCATCGAGGCACCGTTGGCATCGATCTTTGCCAGCTCGTACCTGGGCCAGGTTGTGTTCCTTGATCGGCCGCGCCTGCGAGACGTCGTTGTGGACGTGGGCAAGATGTTTCCTCGAATTGTGTGGTGCCAACTGCTGGTCCGCGGGATAGCGCCCGCATGGCTGGTTCTGTTTTCGCTCGATCGGTACGGCGAATTCAACGGCTGGTTAGAGGGATTCGTTTTGGTGGCGTTGGCATTGGGCGCCGGGATCTTTCGCGCGCTTCGGCCGTTCATCAACGAAATTGTCCTGTTAGAGCGTAATCCTCTGTCTTCAAAGAACAAACGCGTGATGACCGTTGGCCGGCGCAGTTCGATGCTGCACGGTGCGAGCGGCGGAGATCTGTTTCTTCGGGCAATCGTTGCGGGCCTGATCGGAGTGCTCTTGGTTCTGTCCCTCTACGGGACGTTCATGTTTCCATGGGGCGTGATGCGGAACAATTGGAGCCAACCTATGCTGATGATTCGGTTTGGCTTGCCGTTGGCCATGTGGATCACGACCGGCTACTTCACCGTGTTCCGCTTTCTCAGTTATCTTGACGTTCGCATTCGTCAAGAGGGATGGGAGGTCGAGTTGCGTTTGCGCGCCGAAGCCGCACGGCTTGCCCAAGACTTGTCGCAGTATCCGTCCAAGGGCTGACGTTCGAGATTACGTCGAAACGAATGATGAAAGAACTGACTTTCGACACACCGCGCATTGCGAAACCGGCGCTGGCTGGCTTGTGGGCCTTGTTCGTACTTGTATCGATATCGTCTGCCGAGGTCCTCCAGGGCGAACGGGCTGTGGAAGCGGGACGAGACGCGCTGGCTGGCCGGAACAACTACCCTTGGTACGACGAGGACAACGACAGCATTCGCCGTATCGACGTCGAGACGCCCAAAGAGGCGGCCGCTCATCGTGGATCGAAGTGGCAAGCCAAGCCGGCCGCCCCCTCGAAGAAGGATATGTCTTGGCTGGCGACACTGATGGCCGCGATCTGGAAGGCTGTCGGCTGGCTGTTCTGGGTGGCAATAACGGCCCTTTTTGCGTTTTTGGTTGTGTTGCTGGTGCGGGCATTCATGAACAGCGGAGCGCTACTGGACGGCTCCTCGGACGAGGAACAGGAGGCCGATTCGCGCTCCGAAGCGGACTTGATCGAGAGCCTCCCGTTTCAGGTCAAGCGTCCGCAGGGCGATCTGCTGGCCGAGGCACGCCGGCATTACGAACAGGGCAACTACGGCGAAGCGATCATCTACCTGTTCAGCTACCAGTTGGTCAAGTTGGACAGGCATAATTTCATCCGCCTGGCGCGCGGCAAGACAAACCGCCAGTACTTACGCGAGATCTTTCCGCAGCCCGATTTGCGGAAAGCGCTCGAGCGAAGCATGGTCGCATTCGAAGACGTTTTCTTCGGTCACCATCCGCTGGAGCGCGAACGGTTTGAATCGTGTTGGCTCAGGCTGGACGAATTCCACGAACATGTCGAGCAGGCAGCGATCTGATGACGCCACGACCCAAATGGCGACGACAACAACATCTGCGTTGGTTACGTGCTGCGCCGTTACTTCTCGTTTTGGCGGGCTGCGGCGTGAAGGGCATCGACAGTACCTATGGAAAACGCCGCGGGACGGTCGGTGGCCCCAGCGTCAACGGCACGGGTGTCCTGGCGGAAATGTTCGAAGAAGCCGGGCACAAAGTGACAACCAAACGTTTTCTTTCACCTCGGATTGATGACCACAACATCATCGTTTGGGCCCCGGACGATTTCGAGCCGCCGACCAAAGAACAACAGGAGTTCCTGGAAGACTGGCTTGATCAAGGCGACGAGCGGACTCTGGTCTACATCGCACGCGACTACGATGCCGCGATTGCTTATTGGGAAAAGGTACGGCCAAGCGCGCCGCCAGAACAAGCGGTCGAGGTAGCGCGGCGGTTGGCCAGAGCCAAGGCAGACTACAATCACCAGCGAACCGCGATCAAGAAGGACGAGGGGTGTCGCTGGTTCGATGCTCGCCGCGACGGGGCGAGAACGCAGATTGGAAGGAAGCAACCGTCACCGGCCCGCCTGAACGGAACATGGAGCCGCGACGGGATGATCGATCACTCGGGCGTGGAAATCGAGGTCCAGGGACGTCTAGACGCGCCCGCTGATCCACCCATGGACGAGCGTGGCCGGCCGTTTCGTTCGGAGGTGCTGCTGAAAGCCGGGAAGGATGTATTGGTGCGACGAATTACTTGCCGCGACTGGTACGAAGGGCAGATCATCGTCGTCACAAATGGTTCATTCCTGCTGAACTTGCCGCTGGTGGAAAAGGAGAACCGCAAACTCGCAGGAAAACTGATCGCCGAATGCGGAACGCCTGGAAAAGTCGTCTTCCTCGAAAGTGGGCCCGGTGGGCCGTTGGTGCTCGAACAAGAACCAGGTGAGAACTACCCCACGGGCATGGAGGCGTTCACGGTTTGGCCGATCGGCGCAATCCTGCTGCATTTCCTTGTCGCGGGTATTCTGTACATCTTCGCACGGGCTGCGATATTCGGTCGGCCGCACGAACTGCCGCCGGAAGCCGTCTCCGACTTCGGTAAGCACATCCACGCACTTGGCGAACTGCTGGCTCGCACCCAGGATCACCGGTATGCCAGAGAACGGTTGGCGTACTATCACGAGAAAGTGAAGCGAGGCTCCGGGACCGTTTCTCAAGAAGCCTCCGAGAAAGATCGCGCAGAAGAGCCAATGACCTACGACGCGCCGTCCTCATGAGCATGTTTCGCCGTATCCCGAAGTCGCGGCATGCTCAGCGACGCTAGTGCGGTTTTCAGCAGCAGTCCCACGGTGCGTGCCCCGGTCAACGCCGCAGCGATGAAAGCGATCGCTGCTCCGGCATACGCGATGGCTTGGTTGCTGATGGACGCCCAGTACAAGAGTAGTCCGCCGATGCCTAATTCGGTCACCAAGAACGGAATACTGCCCATCGCGCTCTTGGCCGTCCGATTCTTGTCGCACGTCTGGATGGCGCTTCGAGCCGACACATTGGCCAACTCCCGCATCGCGGCCATATTGGTGTCTCGTTCCGGCGCCGCGTTTCGAGGCGTGAAATCTCCTTCGAGACCATCTTCCTGCGCCACCGATTCGGGCACTTCTGGTTGAGCCGAAGCCATCTGCTCTTCGGACGACATTTCCGTGTCGGAACTCTCAGGCGTTTCTTTGCTTGGTGGCGGTTCTTTAGAGGGCGATGAAGACGCGGGGACGCTTCGAGCTTCATCGGACGAGGGCGTCTCGTCGTCGCCGCCCACGCGCTGCAGAAGGCGACTCATGTAGTCAGTGATCGAATCATCCGCGTCGTCCTGTTGATCCTGGTATTGCTGAAGCCAATTGGGCGATTGAGTCACGGACGGCTCTTCGTCTGGTTCGTCGGCGGGCTGTTCGTACTCTTCCGTAGCGTCACTCGAAACTTCCTCTTCCGTCATGCAGGGAGCATCGGATGCGTCCATGCCGTGTGACAGAAATGCGCCGCTCGACTCATCTCGAGAATCGTTGCTCGCAGCGAGTGCTTCCGAAAGAAAATCCGGCCGCTCGAGGTCGTCTTCGGCATCTTCCATCCACGGTGATGTCCCCTCCTGCTCCAACCCATCTTCGCTCTCAGGCACTCTGTCTTCGTCATATATGAAGCGATCCGCAACGGCGACCGGGTTTTCGTCCTGCAGGAGTCCGTCATCGCCACTGTAGATCGGGCCTTCCGACTCCTGGCAGAGGAGCGTCCCAGTCTCCACGGACGGCGTCTCCGCCGCCTGCGTAACTGCCTCCAGCAGCGACTGCATGTGCTGTACTTCTTCGAGCCAGCTCTCGTGTTCTCTCTGACGCATCTGTTGGAATTCGTCAAATTGTGCTTGCAGGTCCCCCAATAGGTTCCGATAACCGGCCAACTCCGATTCCCAACGCTCGCGCTCGTCCTTCCAGGTCAACTGCTCGTCTTGAAGGCATGCGATCTCGCGACGCAGTTCGTCATACAGTTCCTGCCGGGCATCTTCCAATGCTTCGAAGTCAATCGACCGTTCGCAGACAGCGGGCAGTGTTTCCTCGCTTTGCGATGGTGCATCGGCTGGCAACGCCGGCGGCGCATGGTCCTCAATCACTTCCAACTCGACGCTTCCGATCGTGAGCCGGTCGCCAGGTTCCAGGCGGGCGTCGGAGAACTGCTGGCCGTTCAGCCGAATGCCATCGCCCCAGCGTCGAACGATACTTCCACCATTGCCTCGCAGAATCAGACACTCAACGGGCTGAATCTGGTCATCACAGATGCGATAGGTGCATGCCGCATCTGAGCCTACGGTCGATTTCATAGCGGAAAATCGGACTATTTCTCCATCGCAGCCGGGGCCATGGGCCCTTATTGTGAGGGGAGGTAATGAAGGCGGCCCTTCGTGGTCTTGTGAGGTGCCGGTCGATTCCATCTGGACAGTTTCCTGCTTCCAAACCATGCCGGTGGGACTCCTTAAGTGCGGAATATGTAACAGCATATAGCTCACTAATAGCCCGAGAGCAAAAGCACCGGGCTCGCCCGGTCGTAGGCACCAAAATCCGAGCAGCGAAACCCAGCGATCTGCAGGAAAAGACTGCACATTGAGCCAAGATATGTCGATTTCCCGAAAGCGGTAAAGCGTATCGAAACTAGTGACGATGAGATATGGAAGGATTTTGCGGCGCGAGGGCTCTGCGTAAGTGTCCTACGACGTCCAGAATGCCAACCTGCAAACCGCATCGGGGACGAACGACGGCAAGCCACGTAAGGCATTGCCAGTCAAGGACTTACCGGCGATTCTCGATGAATCCGAGTAGAAAGGACCCAGAAAGACGGTTTGTGACTTCCCCCTGCATTTGCGCGCACTATAGTTTCGGTGCCATTGCATAACAACCAGGGTGACAGAAATGACGCGAAAAGAGGCAATCCTTAATCTCCGCAACGTGCTCATCAAGCGGCGCGACGCACTTCGCAGGGCGTTGGCGGGCGATCTAAGCATGCTAAAAGAGCTCCGCGAGCAAACCAAAGGGGACGTGATCGACTTTGCCTTGGACGCTGCCCAGGATGAAATTAGCTCGCAGCTAGCCGAGGTCGAAAGCCGCGAACTGGCGAACATGGAGGCCGCATTGGAGCGCATGCGCGAAGGCGCTTACGGCGTGTGCCAGCAGTGCAGCGAGAGCATCCCACTCGCCAGACTCCAGGCACTACCCTACGCCAACCTGTGCATTCGCTGCCAACGCGAAGCGGAAAAGGGTGGCGGGCAACAGGGAGCGCCTGATTGGAGCCGCCTGATCGACACCACGCCTGCGGACAAGGACGTCGTGTTCAGTGACATCGAACTGGACGTCTCGTAGGGCTCCAACTCTCGATCGCTGCTTGAAAACGCGCCGCCGAGGCCGCATCATTGTTTTCGTGCTTCTTGTTATCCACACCGATCGGAGAATTTACCGGATGATGATCCGCCGAGTTGACACTGGTGCCAGACGCCTTGCCGCGGTTCTACTTCTGATCTCTCTGTTTGTTCCTCTTGGCAGCCAAATCGCCGCGGCGGAGGCTCCTTCCAGTTCCGCCGTATCGCCAGAAGCACGCGAACGCCTTTACGGAGAGATCGCCGCAGAGGTGGCCGAGTTGGAGCGCAAAGGCAACCTGCTGAAGAAGGTTGTGCAACTAGTCAAACCGACCGTCGTGCACATCGAGGCGAAGAAAGCCGCCACGGACAGTCATGGCCTGTCGCGCCGCCCCTCTGAGGAAGCCGGATCGGGCGTGGTAATCGAAAGGAACGAGAAGTTCTACGTGCTTACGAATCGGCACGTGATCCGAGACTCGGCACTGCCCCAGATCAAAGTCCGATTGGCCGATGGAAGGACGCTCTATCCCAAGAAGGTATTGACCGATCAAGCAACGGACGTAGCCATCATGGAAGTCGCCGCTTCCGGGTTGGTTGGCGCCCGGTTGGGCGATAGCGATAACTTGGAGATCGGCGATTTTGTCTTGGCCGTGGGAAGTCCGTTTGGCTTGAGTCACTCGGTGACCTACGGAATCATCAGCGCAAAAGGGCGTCGGGATCTGAAACTGGGAACCGGCGAGGTCAAATACCAGGACTTCCTGCAAACCGATGCCGCCATCAACCCCGGTAATAGCGGCGGTCCATTGCTGAATCTGCGTGGCGAGGTCGTGGGCATCAACACGGCGATTGCCAGCAGTTCCGGCGGAAGCGAGGGAATCGGTTTTGCCATCCCCATCAATATGTTCATGCGCGTCGCCACGCAACTAGCCGACCGGGGCAACGTAGTGCGGGCGTATCTTGGCGTTCAACTCGACCGGCGTTTCGGCGCGGCGAAGGCCGTCGAGTTGGGCTTGCCTTATCCGAGCGGTGCCCTTGTCAGCGGCATTACCGCGAAATCTCCAGCAGAATCGGCAGAATTACAGGTGGGCGACGTCATTTACCGGCTGGACGACGTACAAGTCGAAGACGATGATCACCTGGTCAATCTAGTCAGCCTCAAGCCAGTGGGCAAAGAAATCGAAATCGTTGTCTATCGCTCCGGCAAGCCCATCGTCCTGAAGGTCCGCGTCGGAGACCGGGGCGATTTCGAACGACAGTAGCCGAGACGCCTCACCTTTCGTGCCACGCTGCGTCCGGCTCCTCTCAGCCGTAGGCTGACTCAACCCCAGCGTTGCATAAAAGTCCGTGGGGTAAGCTTCCAGCTTGCCGGAAAACGCGGTGCCATCAGCGCCCGACCGACCAGTCGTCAAACTTCACGTTTTGTGAGGTTAAGCAATTGATGGGAAAACGCCAATTCACACGGCCAACGCAAGCTGGAAGCTTACGCCACAACAAATCGTTTGCAACTATAGGGTCAATCGATGCCCCGACGCATGAACCGGTTCGTAGTCCCGCCTCTAGGCGGTCTTGAAACAAGAGGCGATGCGGAGACCGCCTAAAGGCGGGACTACGAACGGCCTCACGAACCATTCATGCGTAGACTCTCAACCTTCGCCCAACAGCCAGCGGAGATACAGGACCAGCACCGCAAACATCGAGCCAACAATCAGGACCCCGATCAGCAGCGGCCACCAGCGGCGACGGAGGGTTACGATTGGTGCGCCGCAATGAGGGCACAGCGTTGGCCGCGGTCGCGGAAGCTCGCCCCCGCAGTCACACACGATCTTCTCTTTACGTCCCATACCAGCATTATTGTGATCTGCTACCCGACCCGCAATATTGCCGGCGAATTGCCGTGAACGTCGGTGGTAGACTGGATAGCGACCGATGGAGTGGATAGAAATATGGCGTAAGAAACGAACCTCCGGATGTTTGTTGGAGAATTACGGAGCAGTTGAGCCATGGCAACGAAAGCACGACTTTTCGTGGCCACCCTCATTGTCGCCCTTGCGGCAACGATGGCGGCGGCCGCGGAAACGAAAGAAGAACTCACAAGGAGCCTCTGGCCGAAGGAACGAATTGTCAGTGCGCTCCAGGATATTGCCGAACTGAAGTCGGCTGGCATGATCAGCGAAGAGCATTATGGCCGGAAGAAGGAAATGCTCGAGGCTCGGCTCGCCGGCAAGTTCAGCCCCTCGATGCTTTCGGTCACGAATCCACCGGTGAACTTCATCCAGAATGCAGGTTTCGAGGACATCAACAGAAACTCGCGGCCCAATCGATCCCGCTGGATGTGGTGGGGTGGTTGGAGCTGGGGCGGTGATTACGAAAATCGGTGGGAAGACCGTCCGCAGTACGTCAGGTCCGGCAAATACTCGGCGCGGATCGCGTGCCTCGGCCGCAAGGGCCGAATCGGAATCTCGACGCCCAGCCTGCCCGTCGTTCCTGGTGCTACCGAATACGAGTTCAGCATCTGGGCCAAGGGCGAGGGCGACAACCAGCTCTTCCTGAACTTCGAAGCCGGTGCACGAGGCACGTTTCGCGGTCGCATCGGTTCCGCGTGGGAGCGGGTCGCCGTGAAAGGGACTCTTGAGCCCGACGCGGACGGGTACGGCGTCTACGTCTACGTCACGGGCGAGGGCACGATCTGGCTGGACGACGCCAAGTTGGTGCCAATCGGTGCGGAGCCGAACGACTGATTCTCGGGCTGAAGGAGAGCGTGAATATGCAACGGCTACTTTTCGTACTTGCCCTGATTCTCGTTTGCCGCGTGAGTCAGTCGGCTGACATTGACGTGTACGTGACCGATTACTCAGCCAAGCAGATCGTCGGCGAGGAGACGGTGCTGGGTCCCAAGAAGACTGACGCCGTCTTCATTTTCGCATCGCCGGGTGAATTCGAACCGTTCAGTTTCGCACTTCAGCCGAAGGAACGGACTGTCGACGTGATGATCAAAGGCGGACCGCTAGTCGGCCCTCCCGGGGTCATTGCGACGGAAAACGTCGTCGTGCGATCGGCAGAAGGCGGGCACGGAGCAAACAAGAGGCTGTACCCTCTTGGGCACACCTGGGATATGCCTGCTTGGAGCAAAGAACTGTTCTGGGTCACCGTCCGCGTGCCCAACGACGCCAAACCGGGGACCTACCGCGGCAAAGTCACCATCTTCAGCGCTGACACATCCCTTGCTGAAATTCAAGTGAACCTCGAGGTGCTTCCGCTCAAACTTGAAGAACCGCCCTTCTGCATCGGATGGCACTACGCGTGGCCGGGAAGTATCGAGGTCCTGCGAGCGAATCTTCGCGACATGCGCGAACATGGCATGACGAATGTCGGTCCGCTGTACGGCTTCCACATGCCGATCACCGACGATGACACCAGCCAGCTTGGAACGTTCATCGAGGAGTACCTCAGAGCGGGATTCACGAAGCCCATCATGTTCGCGGCACCCATGGGCCTGTCGCTCACTGGGCTTACCGGTTACGGTCCGGTGGAAAGTAAGCGTTTCCAGCAGAAGTACATCGAGGTCCTGCGGAAACTCCACGCTGAAACAAAGAAGCACGATGTGCCCGTCATTTTCAGTATCGGCGACGAATTCACCAACAAGGGAGTGAAGGGCGTTGAGTACGCGGGGAAACTGGCCCAACTCACCTACGAGGAACTCCCGGAAATCTGCGTGACCAGCGACATGAACGGCTACATGGAAGTGATGGCTATGTCACCCTATCTGAACTACGCCACGTTCAACAACGGATGGGACGGCATGGACAACCACAACCGGGGCAGACGACTGGTCAACGGAGAATTCATCACCGAGCTGGTCGACAGGACCGGGGCCATTCCGTATTTCGTGAACGCGGGTAAAGGTCGCTTTCCGTTCGGGTTCTTCTTCTGGAGGATGAGCAAGTACGGCGTAGCGGGGAAGGTCGAGTGGTTCTACAATCTCGAAGGTGTTGGCGGTGGCCCCGGCTCGGTGGTCAAGCTTGAAGGAACGCAGATCATCCATACGGTCAATTACGAGCTAAGCCGCGAGGGCGTGGACGACCTCAAGTACGTCTGCAAGCTTGAAAAGTTGATTGCCCGCGCCAAGAAGGCCAACAAAGCCCAAGCGGAGGTTGATGCGGCGGCTGATTTCCTGAATAGCCTCGAAACCTCCATCATTCCCAATTGGACTGCGTATACCCAGGGCGGGATGAAGTGGCCCGCTGATGGAATGGAATCACTCGACCCGGAGAAGGCAGCGAGTTTGGGGTCCCTGAACGCCCTCCGGCGTACCATCGCCGATCACGCGATTGCAGTCGAACGCGCCTTGAAATAGGCGGGCGGGAAATTGCGATCCACGGTTGTTGTCTCTCACGAGGCACCCTATACTATGGGGCTCTCAGATTAGAATGCAATCAGCCTGACCATAACGAAGGACTCAGCCGGATGACCCTCGACAAGACGCTCAAAGTGCGGACGGGCGCGATCCGCAATCGCAATGTGCTGACGCGAGCCGAGCGCATCACCAGACTACTGGCAGCCGACCGCTGGCAGGAGGGAGATGCTGTCTATGGACTGCCGAAAGTACGCGTGCAGAAGGTGTCGTTGAAGAAGAAGAAGAAAGTGAAGAAGCTGGAAGAAGAGACGGAAGAGGCGACCGAGTCCCAAGAGTAGAGCGGTTAGTCATCGCTGGGCACTTCGCCAGTACAACGGTCCATGATAACGGACCCGATGCGGCCCCTTCGTGGTGGTTTCTAGTCTTAGATCTCCCGCATGTTCTTATGGGGGTGCGCACTGATGCTTGTGCGACTGGACTACGGTCGATCCGGGTTAGACGTGGAACTGCCGGACGATCGAGTCGTAGGCACGCTGTCCTACAAATCTGTTAGCCCACTTTCCGCGCCAGACGACGCACTGCTTGCTGTCTTGTCCCAACCAGCGGGCACGCCTCCGCTCAGCGAACTGGCCAAGGGCCGTCGCGATGCCTGCATTCTGATCTGCGACATTACTCGACCCGTGCCAAACGAGATGATCCTGCGTCCGGTGCTTGGAATCCTGGAAGATGCGGGTATTCCTCGCGAGAACATCCTCATACTGGTGGCTACAGGTCTTCACCGAGCGAACGAACACGACGAACTGGCCGAGATGGTAGGGCAGTCTATCGTCGACAATTATCGAATCGAAAACCACTGCGGCCAGAACCTGGACGAGCATACTTACCTGGGCGACAGTCCGCGGGGTGTGCCAATGTGGATCGATTCGCGATACGTCAACGCGGACCTGAAACTCACCGTCGGTCTGATCGAGCCCCATTTCATGGCAGGCTTCTCCGGCGGCCGCAAGTTGATATGTCCAGGCGTCGCCGCGTTAGAGACCATCAAGGTCTGGCACACTCCGCGGTTCTTGGAGCATCCTTGCGCGGACACGGGGATCCTGGAAAACAACCCCGTCCACGAAGAGAACACATGGATCGCGAGGAAAGCCGGTTGTGATTTCATCGTGAACGTGGTCATCGATGCCGAACGGCGGCCGTTGAAATTCGTGGCCGGCGACATGGAACAGGCATTCCTGGAAGGCTGCAAGTTTGTAGATGGCGTCGTTAGTGACACCGTCCCCGAACCCGTCGATGTCGTCGTCGCCAGTTCGGCGGGGTACCCGCTGGACACGACGTTCTATCAGTCGGTCAAGGGGATGGTCGCCGCTCTGCCCATCGTGAAAGAAGGCGGAACGATCATTCTGGCTGCGAGCATGACGGACGGGATCGGAAGCCCCGAATTTCAGAGTCTGTTTGACGAACATGCCAGCCTGGACGCGTTCTTCGAGAGAATCCACGACGAGGGTTATTTCGTGGTGGACCAGTGGCAGTTGGAAAAGATGGCCCGCGTGTGCCGCAAGGCAAAAGTAAAGGTCGTCACGGATGGTTTGACCCCCGAGACGCTGGATCGGCTGTTTGTCGAAAGCGCGCCGACCGTCGAGGCTGCAGTGGCGGATTCTCTTGCCGAATACGGCGAGAATGCCACGATCGCCGTGATACCCAAAGGCCCTTACGTAGCAGCGAAGGTGGGCTAGTCTCGCGTCTCTCACCACTTGGGCCAGAAGCGTCGGCATTGCCGGACCCATGCGCAGAGATACTCTCAATCAATTGCTCGTCGCGACACCGCCGCCAGAACGTCGCGACGAAGTCGCGAGACTGTTATTTCCGTCCGATGTCGGCCACGGACGCGCAACGAAGACCGTTGCGCCGTCGACGGACTTGGAATTGCTGTCGGGCCTGTTGGAAGCCCGGAGGGGCGACCGGACAGTAGGCGCGGTGTGGGGGCGATCATGGGCCGATGGCGTGGCCGAAGTCGTGCCGCCCTGGATCGGTCCAGACGAATCGGACGATACGGCGCATCTGCTGCTACGGAAACTGGATGAGCACCTGGCCGCTAGTAACATGCGTGTTGCCTTTGCCTACGTGCCCAACGACGATTCCAGTTCGCTGACATCGTTCACCGAGAACGGATACCAGCAAGTTGGCGAAATGTTGGTGATGGCATGCGCGGCCGACAACGACGGGAAAATGCCCGCAGATGACTCGCTGTCATTTCACCGCTATCAGCCATCCTGCCGACCACAAATGCGGGACTTGGTGGAGAGGACCCATAAGGGTTCGTTGGATTTTCCGACGCTGGACGGAATCCTTCGAGCCGACGACATCCTCGTTCGTTACGTCGACTCGGGCACGGAGCACTGGTGGTTCGTGCGCTCGGCCGATCGCGATGTCGGCTGTCTACTGCTGGCCGACCACCGGCAATACGACCAGTGCGAACTGGTGTACATGGGCTTGGTTCCCGAAGCAAGGGGAAACGGCTGGGGCCGCCGAATCGTCACGCACGCTCTGCGAGTTGCTCGAAAGATCGGGAAGCAAAAGGTAGTCCTGGGTGTGGATACAGGCAACGATCCGGCGATTGCCGTATATGCTTCGGTAGGATTCGTCGAGCAATACCTTAGAGGCGTGTTAATGAAACACTTCGGCTCAGTCTGACGCGGGCCCCGCAGGCTGCCCCACACAGACGTCTGCGACGTCCTCGTATCCGGGTGGGTCGAGCGTTGCCGCGGTCAGTCTTGGCGATCCAACTGGGGAAGACGTGCGTGGCACCATCGACGAGATCAAGGATCTCCGATGGGAGGTGCGTATTCTCTCTGGCGACCATCCGGAAGTAGTGGAGGCCGTTAGTGGCGGCGATTCTTATGCCGATTAGTTCGTTTACGGTTCTGGCTTTTGCCTACGCTTCGCCGACGTTCGGAGATCGTGCATGAGTGTTGTATACATTCTGCTCCCCGTCGCTGCGCTACTGGCCGCCGCCGCGATCGCGGCATTCATTTGGGCGGTACGCCGCGGGCAAATGGACGATCTGGACACGCCCGCTGTACGCATTCTGCACGACGAAGACGAATAGCCGGCTTTGGCGCTTTCGCAATGACAACTTTTCCACCGGAACTGGCTGTGGAAAACCGATCCACTTAGTTTCAACTCGCGATCAGACCTGTTAAGATTTGCCGAGGTTTTCGCGGTTGCCGGATGCGTCGCAAGAAAATTCTCGATTGCGACACGGAAAGGTTTGACAGCGATGCTAGCACGCGTACAATCGGCCTCCCTGTTAGTTGTCTATCACGAGCCCGCCAACCTGCGGCCACGGGTGGCGGAGTCCCGAAGAAGGAATCGCGCTGGCTTCGCTGATATCTGTTCGTGTGAGTCCGGCGGTCGCAATGGGTCCGCATTTCACGTACACCATCTCGGCGATAGCGGTTTGCGCAAAGGAAGCGTTTGGAAGTGACCAAGAACGATACGGACATCGTGTCGGCTTTGGAAGCCGCCTTGAGCGAACGAATCGGCAAGGACCGGTTCGAACTCTGGTTCGGTGGCGGCGTGCGCTTCCACATCGCTGGCCAGACGCTTCAAGTCCTTGCCCCCGACCAATTTGTGTTGGATCGCTTGCGAAACCAACTGAGGCGCGACCTGCAGGCCGTCTGCTCGGAATTGCGTTCCGGCCCAAATCGCATCGAGTTCCGTTTGGACCCCTCGCTTTCGCAGAACGGCAAATCATCGAAGCGACATCAGAAAGGACACGGGAAAGACGGGACAATCAAGTTTTCTGGGCGTCGATCGTCGGATAGTCACTCGGGGGCGACAAGCACGACTCGGCCTCTGGCCGGTCTTGACGAATTCGTTGTGGGCGACGGCAGCAACATTGCTTTCACCGGCGCCCAGACGGTGGTCAAGCGCCCGGGTAAGGTCTCGCCCCTGTTTGTGTATGGTCCCACGGGCACTGGGAAGACTCATTTGCTGGAAGGCATCGCCGCGGCCGCACGTCAGAGACGACGTATTCGGCGCGTCGTTATGCTGTCGGCCGAGCAGTTTACCAGTTCTTTTCTGGAGGGCCTGCGACGTAGCGGCTTGCCGAGTTTTCGCCGCAAGTATCGCGATGTCGAAATGCTGTTGATCGACGACGTGCAGTTCTTCTGCGGCAAACGCGCGACGATTGTCGAACTGCAGTACACGGTCGATTCGTTGCTCCGTCAGCGACGGCAATTGGTGCTGGCCGCGGATCGTTCGCCAGCCGAATTGAACGGTTTAGGAGCCGAGTTGATCGCACGGTTATCGGGCGGTTTGGTTTGTGGGCTCGAACAACCTGACGAGGAGACTCGCCTCGGGATCGTGCGTCGCATGGCGGCTGACGGCGACTTGTCGATACCGGACGAAGTGCTTCGTTTGATCGCGACACAGGTATCTGGTGACGCCCGGCAGTTGGCTGGGACACTGAACCGGTTGCGGGCCACGAGTGAAGCATTGAAGCAGGAGATTACGGTCGAGTTGGCTGAAACGGCACTGTCGGACATTTTCCGGACCACGCGTCGAATTGTCCGCTTGCCCGACATCGAAACCGCAGTGTGCGACGTGTTCGGAATCGACACGAAGAGTCTCCAGTCGACTCGCAAGTCGAAGTATTTCAGCCAGCCGCGGATGCTGGCCATGTGGCTGGCGCGCAAGTACACGCGAGCGGCTTTTTCAGAAATCGGCGAATACTTTGGCCGCCGCAGTCACAGCACGGTGATTTCCGCTCAGAAAAAGGTAAACGACTGGGTTGCCGATGGCGTCCAGATTCGACTAGGGCCTGCCGACTGCAAGGCCCAAGACGCAATTCGCCGTGTCGAAGCTCGTTTGCGAACAGGTTAGCACAGCAAGACGCTTGCAGCGCGAGTCTCCGTAGGGTGGGCCAAACGGACCAACCGAAGACGCTTCTGACGCATTAGAGACTCTTGCCACGGTCGCAACGTTCCGGAGCGTAATAACGCGAGTGCAGGCCCACCGAAATCCGCGCCCCATTTCCCAAAGACAGCATTCGATCGATGGAGAGCACAATCCGGTGGGCCTGCGCTCCGTCTTCTCGCCAGCAACGGTCTCCGCCCCCCCGCCGCGCGTCCACAGTATATTCACTTCCTGCCAATTGTCCGCTTGGCCCACCCTACCTGGCTACAGGCACGTTGGAAACGTGCCCCACGTCGGGCCATTTGTCTTGCCTGTCTCTCTTGTTAAGATGGTGGTTCCGTGTTTTGGATTAACCGTTTCTCTCCCCAAGTGGAGTTGCGCTTATGAGCACGCTGCTCGTTGCGATTGGTGCGTTTGTCGGTTACCTGGTGGCCTATCACACATATGGCCGTTGGTTGGCCAGGAAGATCTTCCGTCTTGATCCGAAGGCGGTTGTCCCCAGCATCGAATGTCGCGACGACATCGACTATTGCCCCACGCGCAAGCAGGTCATTTTCGGGCATCATTACACAAGTATCGCGGGCACGGGGCCTATCGTCGGCCCGGCCATCGCCGTGTTCTGGGGATGGCTACCGGCGCTGTTGTGGGTCATCTTTGGTGCGATCTTCATTGGCGCAGTGCACGATTTCGGGGCCCTGGTCGTATCGCTGCGGAACCGAGGCCAGACGGTGGGTGACGTCGCCGGCCGAATGATCGCGCCGCGCGTGAAGTACCTGTTCCTGACCATCCTGTTTTTTGCTCTCACATTGGTGTTGGCGGTTTTCGGACTGGTGATTGCCACGATCTTCCGGCTCTACCCGGAGTCCGTGCTGTCGGTCTGGTTTGCCATGCCGGTCGCGATTGCCATGGGGCTGTGGGTGCACAAATTCAATGGCAAACTGCTTATCCCCTCGTTGATGGCGTTGGGGCTGATGTATGCGGCCATCTACCTGGGAGTGTATCACTTCCCGTTTCCGAACGAGTGGCTGGCGCAGTTCGGCAATCCGATCGTGATCTGGACCATTATCCTGCTGGCGTACTGCTATATCGCCTCGGTTCTGCCGGTGTGGCTGCTGCTGCAGCCGCGTGATTACGTTAACAGCCATCAGCTCATCGTGGCGTTGGCCTTGCTGGTGGTTGGCGTGGCCGTGGCCGGTGTCACAAACCAGGCGGACATCAACAGTGCACCAGCGATCGTGCCGGCGGACGAACTGCCGCAGGGCGCTCCACCAATCCTGCCGTTCCTGTTTATCACAATCGCGTGCGGGGCCATCAGCGGCTTTCACTGTCTGGTGTCCAGCGGGACGACGAGCAAACAGTTGGCGAAAGAACCAGACGCTCACTACGTGGGCTACGGGTCCATGTTGATGGAAGGAGTGCTGGCCGTTTTGGTCATCTTGGCATGCTGTGCCGGTGTGGGGATGGGAAAGTACGTCAAGACCCCCGATCCCGGCTCCGCCACAGTCTCCAGGTATGTCGCTGAAACGAAGGTTGTGGATGGCATCGAGCAGCAACTGAAAGGCCGCGCAGCTTGGCGGACTCGCTACGATAACAGCAAGCCGTGGAAAGATTTCGGCCTGGGGACCAAGCTGGCGGCGTTTATCGAGGGAGGGGCCAATTTCCTGGGCGTGCTTGGGATTCCGCTGGAATTGGCCATTGGGATTATCGCCGTGCTGGTAGCCAGTTTTGCCGCGACTACCTTGGATACGGCGACGCGTTTGCACCGGTACGTCATCCAGGAACTAGCCGGGGCGATCCGGCTCGCGCCTATGACGAACAAGTTCGCCGCTACCGGTCTGGCCGTTGTACTGGGCGGCGTGATCGCCGTGATTCCCGCACCAGGCAAGGACATGGGCACCGGCGGCTTGATCCTGTGGCCCTTGTTTGGGGCAACCAACCAGTTGCTCGCGGGCCTGGCGTTTTTGGTCACGTTCTTCTACCTGTGGCGCCGAGGCAGGCCGGCGTGGTTCATCGCCATCCCCATGACCATGATGCTCGTCATGCCGCTGTGGGCCTTGTTGTGGCAGATGTTCTATCCTGAAACGGGCTGGGCGTTCACGGGCCAGTACATGCTGTTTGGAATCGGAATCGCCACCATGGCTCTGCAAGTCTGGATGGTCGTCGAGGCCCTGTTGATGATTCCGCGAGCCAAGGGGGTGTTGGAGGAGGCGTTACCTCCATTCGAGCCGCGGTCGGCGATGGCGGCCTCGGGTGGGCGATCGTGCTAGACAGCGGCACACGGTCTCTGGGAAAATGAACCTGGAGTGGACACACAGGGCTCTCGGGGTACAAGGGTACTCCTGGTTTGCGACGAACGCCGCGTGTGCATTCGCTTGATTCTCGAACAACGGTCAAAATGCTCGAGTCGGTCTCCGTGTCGACGGCGTGCGGTGGACTCTGGGTTTCTTGCCAGTTGAGGACATACGGATGAGGTATTCCCGACTATCGCTGAGACTGGTTCTTGTCTATGCCGTCTCGAACCTCACGCTGGCGATTGCCTACGTTCAGTTGGCCGCTGTGTGGCATAAAGATGAGATCGTAGACCAGGTCGAGAAGCGGCTGCACGATACGGCCGTGGTGCTGCGGAGCCACGTGGCGGAGTTGGTCGCAAACGGCGACCGGGACAGCCTTCAACGGCTAGTCAAGGAGTTGACGGTTCGGACCGCGGATCGGGGAGAGGCGATCCGAATTACGGTCGTCAACGGCGATGGCAAAGTTCTGGCCGATTCGCACGAAAGACCGGATCGCATGAAGAATCACCGCTTGCCGCCACCTTATGCTCGGCAAGAACTGGACGACGCGTGGGCGAAGGGTTTTGGCAAGGCGCAGCGGTACAGCATTACGTTAAAGATAAACATGTTCTACTTGGCGTTGCCGGTCGATAGCGGCGGCGACAGGGCGACCTTGGCGCGTGTGGCAGTGCCCGTGGAATCCATCGAGGAGCAAGTAAGCGCACTGACGCGAGTTCTTTGGGGATCAGCCGGCGTTGCGGGAGTCCTCGCGCTGGGACTGACCTTGGTCATCGGCGCTCGAATCATGAGGCCCCTTTCCGAATTGACGGCTGCCGCGGAAGCCGTTGCCGCCGGCCACTACGATCAGCAGATTCCTGTTGGTGGACGCGACGAGTTGGACACGCTTGCTCGGGCGGTGGATGACATGCGGCGAGCGCTGACGCGTCAAATGAGTGAACTTCGAGAGAACAGCCAGCGTTTGGAGACGGTGCTGAGCAGCATGGACGAAGGCGTACTGGCGGTGGACCCGGAACAGCGAGTCTTGTTCGCCAACCAGGCCGGCAGGACGTTACTGGGAATCGAGACGCCGGAAGTGGTCGAGCGGCCGTTGCTTGAAGTGACACGGCATTTGGCTGTTCGCGAAGCGGTAATCGCCGCGATGCACCAAGACCATCCGCACGAGGCGGAGTTCGAGACGACCGGGGTCAACCGGCGTCATCTGGCGCTGCGCGCCATTCAGTTGCCCGGCGATCCGTGCCCGGGAGTCGTGATTGTGCTATATGACATCACCAATGTTCGGAAGCTGGAGGACTTGCGGCGAGAATTCGCGGCCAACGTGTCGCACGAATTGAAGACACCGCTGTCCTCCATCAAAGCCTACGCCGAAACGCTGCGGCTGGGTGCGATCAACGACGCCGAAAACAACTTGGCTTTCGTCGGGCGGATCGAGGAACAGGCCGAGCGACTGCACCAACTGATCCTGGACCTGTTGCATCTGGCGCGCGTGGAGTCCGGCCAGGAAGCGTTCGACATCAGAGATGTGGCGTTGAACGAGGTTTTAGATCGCTGCCTTCCGGCATTCTGGGGACGAACCGAAGCGAAACAATTGCACGTGGCGGTCGAGCGGGAGGATGGACCGGTTCTGGCGAGAGCTGATGAGGAAGGAGTCGTCACGATCCTGGACAATCTGGTCAGTAACGCGATTCAATACACGCCCGAAGGAGGCGACGTAACGATCCGATGCCGGCAGGAGGAAGATGCCGCCGTCTTGGAAGTGGAGGACACGGGCATTGGCATTGCACCGGCCGATCAAGAACGAGTCTTCGAACGCTTCTATCGCGTGGACAAAGCGCGATCGTGCGAATTGGGGGGCACCGGACTCGGCTTGGCCATTGTCAAGCATCTGACGCAGGCCTTCGGCGGCGAAGTTGGCTTGGACAGCGAACTCGGTAAAGGCAGCACGTTCCGGATACGTTTACCACGGGCGGATAAATAGGATGGACTTTCTATGGCCGCTTGGCTTCTTCCTTCTTGACCGCCGTCGCGAGGTCAGCTCGAAACTCCTTCGGCTCGACGTATCCTCGGATGTACGCTAACACGCCGGCGCTCGGCGAGATGATCACCGTGGTTGGAAAACTGCGAACGCGAAGCTTCCGCACCAGTGGGGATCTACTTTCGGCAGCCACGCTGGCGGCGACGAAACTCTCTTCAATGTCCGAGACGACAGCCTGATCCGCAAACGTGTTCTTCTCCATTTTGCGGCAATAAACACAGTTGTCCATGCTCACGTACAGCAGAAGCGGCTTCTGCGCCGAATGAGCTGATCGCCAAGCCGATTCTGCATCCGTTTGCCAACTCACAGCGACGTGATCTTCTGCCGCCGATTGATGGACCAGAACAACGATTGAAAAAGTAAGTCCCAGTAACGACAGAACGCTCCTTCGCTTCACCACAATGACTCCTGACGTTGCATACAGAAATCGAGAAAAGGAGGACCAGCCAGTGACTGCGACGAGTGGAACAGGCAGCGAGCGAGAAAGACTTTGGCCACTGGTTGCCGAACCGATCGGATCAGTTATGGTTATCGGCGTACGTAGAAGGCGTCAGCGCGAGTAGTTTCACAGATTGCATTGATCAAGTCACCGAAGCATGTTAAGGCGTAACGGGCAAAACGATTGTGACGCCTTGCTGGGTGCGCCACCTTGTCGCTCTGTGACAGCCCAGCGGTTTGCCGCTGAAATGCAATCGACCGCAATGCAACGCAGTGGATCGCAAATAGCACGACTCTCTGCTCTTCGTTTGGATCATGTGCTCTATTGCGCTCGATTGCGGCGGGGTGCTGCATCACATTTTGTAGCGTGTACCAGACGTTGCGGCGCCTTGGCGAACTGCTCGTCGGTTGCCTGTAGATAGTGCATCTTGGCAACCTGAACTGAGTTACCGAGCCATGCGCAAACCACGTGGGAGCGACAACGTTCCTCCAGTTCCGTTTGACGGCTAGTCAGCAGATTCTGGAGTACTTCTGGCCACGCGTCCAAGCCTGCTTCTCGAATGATTGCCTCCATCCGCAACTGGACGTCTGCACGGAGCGTAATGAACAACCCTGGCTGGGTTCCGCGGTTGTCATTTTCACTTTACTTGTTTGCCTTGCCGTTGAAGGGATATGTGCAACGAGTCCATCCGCAAGGCCGGCTGCCACTTTATGGCCCGGAAAATACCCGTCGCCAGAATCTCCGAGTTCGCTCCGCGGAGATCGGAGGTAACTGTTCAAAGCAGTGGACAACCGACCAGTCATCGAGAAGATCGTTGCGCGGAATGTCCACATTTCTCGCCGGATTTCGATTAGTCCTAGTAGACAAGATGGCCGCAGTGGATGGCGGGGTTTTTCGGCCCCATTGCGAGTATTGGGATAAGGAGTCGTTCACTTGGCATACTGTTTCTGGAAGAGGGGAAACCACGATTCGACTGCTTGGCACACCCCATTCCGTTCGGTTGCAGCCGACAGACGGGTATGAGGAGAACCGCTGGCGGATCAGTGAGGATCTACTTGGACGGTCGGTCAGAAACACTATTAAACGAGGGTGACAGAAGTGGACCTACCCACACTCTACTATCCCGATTCCGTGGAAGATCTCCTCACGCGCGAGACGGTGGGGAAGTTCATGCTGGGATTCACTGTTGGCATGGAGCGAATGGCGGTCGCTTTGGAGGATCGAACACGGCGTTACGATTTATTCGGGAATCCTCAAGACTATTGGTGTAAGTTCTGCCGAGCCTTTCGACGCAAATACGGATTCGAGGACGAATGTCACAAATGGGACGAATACGTCGCCAAAGTGTTGCTGGGCGATCTACCGGGGAAGCCTGGAGAGCGAGAGTCATTTCGGAAACCGTTTCCTTGCCATGCCGGCATGATCGATTTCGCTGAACTTATCCGTCTGGGCGGAAAACCGTTCGCTGTATTGCACGGAGGGCAAATAGTGCCGGGCACGGTTACTTGGTGGAAGGACGTGGACGCCCGCCTGGAAAAGTACATCCCCGATGGCAACGCGCGAACCGAATTGAGGCACCTCGCTGAGAGGGACAGGTCGGCTCGGGACAAAGGCTGGAAGGTGGGCAAACTGCACCAGCAATTTGTCGCCTTTGCCCGCGAACTAGAAACCCTTCTGAACAAGCTGTACAGCGAAAGGCGGCGTGCCTCTGAGGAATCCTTGCTCCATGCGTTGGCGAGTCGCCTCCTGGAAATTGACCTGACGGACTGGCAAGACTGGTGGGACAAGTTCGGCGAATTGATCGCGGCGGTGAAAACGGTTGCCGGTCTCGACAAGGTGGGGTGGTTTCTCGGCAGTGTGGAGAAGAGGTTTCACCTTCGCGACCAGATTGGGACGCGGGTGGGTTGGCGCGGTGCCGAACTCCGCGTAGGACCTTTTTGGGAAGCGATTCGGCACAAACCGGGGCTCATCGCAGGCACGGGCTGGCAAAAGCATTTCTCGGAGGCGTTGGCTTTGGATCAAGATTCGTTCTGTATGACTTTCCCAGCCGTGGTCTCCCAAGGCAGTCCGCCGCGAGATCTGCCTGCCATTCTTGTCGTGACCGGAAACCAGCGGGATGCAGAACATATCAGAGATTTCCTGCAACGACTCGGTGAGGAGATAAAGCGGGCTTTCATATTCGCCAGCAACGCAATGGAGAGTAGGAAAGCGACGGAGGAAGCCGGCAAGCTGGGGGCATATACGGGCCACGACATGAAATCGCCCCTCCATACGGCCATGCACGAGGCAGCCGCAATTCGATATCACCTCGTGCGCACGGAGAAGCTGGATCAGCCATTAGAGAAGAAGGTCACGAAACTCCAATACGCCCTTTCCGTGGCAAAGAAGAAGGCGACCCGACTGGAGCAGATGCCGATCAAGGAGATTGTCGTGGAGTGCGAATTTGAGGAGAAGGACATTATTCGTTTCATCGACCGGAGCATCTCGTTCGCCAATTCGCTTGACCCGGACCGCGACGTTACCGTGGAGTGGATCGAGCGACCGTCCGACCCTGTCATCGCGCGCGTGGATGAAGACTATTTCAACACCTGTCTGGATGCCGTGATGGACAATGCCGTCAAGTACTCCTTCAGTCGGACGCAGGTGCGGGTGTGGGGGCAAGCCAGAGAAAACCGATTTGAATTGCTCGTTAAGAACCTTGGCGTCGGCATACCGCCGGACAAACTTTTCACGATCTTCGAGTTTCACGAGCGCGCGGTGGTCAAAGACCCAAAGGTTGCGAAGCCGCGCGAGGGCAGTGGATTGGGGCTGCCTTTCAGCCGGCGGATCATTACGGCCCACGGAGGCACAATCTCCGTTGACAGCAAACCTTCCAAACCGTTGCCGCCTGATAAAGAAGACGATTTCGTCAATCACTTAGTGGTCGCGAGAATTGTAATACCTATCAAGAAAGGGATTGCGCATGGCGAACGGGGAACCTGAAAACGTCAAAGCTGATTTCGTGATGTTGTGGATAGAGGACCAACTGAGCGATTTTGTGGATGGTGTTCATGTGCTCGAGGAGGAGATTCGCGACAAGTTTGTCCGGGAGCCGAAGCGGATAACGGCACGAACCGTCGCAGAAGCCAAGGAAATGCTGGACAAGATGAAGGATTCTCCTCCCGACGTGATCCTGTTGGACTTGATGTTACCGCGAACACCTCAAGCACTTGAGGACAACCGAATCGACGGCAACGGTGGCTACCTGCTTTGGCACAACATCCGAAAAAACAAATGGGGAAAAAGGATGGCTGGCGTTCCTATCGTCATCGTGACTGCCCGCGGCAAACCTGAATACTATCCGGCAGTTGTGGCTGAACAGAGAACCGAATGGCTGTCGAAGCCCGCGGACCCTCACGAGATTAGCGAGGCGATTGACTCGCTTTGCGAAGTGTCGAGGGGCGCCAAATGAGCGACGAAATGCAGACACTTCAGCCCGGGGGCACTGTTAGTCTGGTTTACAGGCTTCTGAAGGACGTGGAGCGTCTGATTACGACCGACCAACTCAGTCTTGCCGACGCGTTGGAGAAGCTCAGGACGGACATCGGGTGTCAATTGGTTGCGCTGGTTTCGAGAAGGGACGACTCCGAGGGCAGACCATTGTGGGATGTGGCGCGATGGCGTCGTGGCAGATCAAGCCGGATCGAGCCAGATGCGTTGTTTGACAATCCGGCGTTTGTCGACCAGTTTGAGAAACTCGTAGCGTCGGCGGAGGACTTCGCCGATCCAATCGCATACAACGACGTGATTGTATCGCCGACAGCGTTGGACGGCCTGGAGGCACCGGAGAATTGGGAAGACCTGACGCAGGGCATCGCTGTAGGCGGAACCATCATTTGCCACGTCGGAGTGATACCGCTGGGGTATCAGAGAATCGGGCCCTGGAACTACGGCGAGACGTTCCTGGTCATGGTCGATGCGAAGGATGAGAAAGAGGAGGAAGGGTGCTCGCGCTGGTGGAATCCGCGGCTTCAGGTCCTCCCGTTTCTTTGCTACATCGCTGAGGTGAATGCCCATTTCTTTCGCAAACTATCATTCGACAAGCTGGCTGCGATCAAACGGCGTGAAGAGATCTGCTGCGGGCGCACGCTCGAGCAAACGGAGTATTTGCGAAGCTGCTGGCGATTGGCCCCTTTGCTTGACAGCGATGTGCCCGTTACGGTGGAAACGCTGGTGCTGATTCATAGCGCTTTGCCGGAATCGGGCACCGCCGATGTCAAGGGGCTACGAAAGCTTGTGAGTGATGCGTTCTCGGGACTTATGTCTTCCTTCTACTGCCTAGGGGATGGGCAGAGAGAACCGGATTCTGCGGTGGCCCGGCGCCGGAGAACAGAAGTCGAATGCATGATCGAGGCGACATGCCTCTGGTGGCAGGTTCAGGAGTGTTTGGCGCGGCGCCGGGCTGCAACGAGGGGCGAAGAGAGCGGGGATTCGGATTGGCCCAAAACGGTGCGCGCCCTTGCGGATAGCGTGAATTCGTTTCTCGCAAGACTCCCCAGCGTGTTGTGGCCCGAGACTGACGGTGAGTTGGACCTGAATGGGCGCCGTTTGGCGTCGTTTTTTCTCTGCAAACTGGTCGAATGGCGCAACGCGGGCAAGATACTACAGGCGACCCCGCTAGGCGGCGGATTTGGCGGGGCGGTCGAGACGTTGCTCTTCCTGGAGAGGCTCACCACGGTGGTCCGCTACGCGCTGGGTTGTTGCGAGCCCGACGCGACCGTATTGCGAGCGCTTCTTTGGCTGGTCAGCGAATTCGGGCATCAGGCCCTCGGTGTCGATCGACGGGTTGATTTGGAGAAACACCTGGGGTTGGCTGCCATGGAGCAGCCCGCATTGTACAGCCTCAAGGCGTTCTACCGGGATCACCTGACCCATGTGATTGAGGTTTGTCTTAGCGGCTGGCTCGTGATGGAGTCGAGACTCTCTGGTGGAGAGACCGTACTAAGTCGTGTAGGCGCTGCGATTCGTGGCTTGTCTGACGACGAAGTCCTACGCCAGTGGTTCGCCGCATCCCTCTTGCACGATGTGGGCTACGTGGTGGATGTCGGAAAGGGATGGACTGATTTGCTCCACCGTTTTGACGATCGCGTGTGCGAGGATCTGCGGAGGAGAGTCGACGCGGAAATCGGCAAGCTCACAGCCGAGGTGGTCTCATCGACGGAGTGGGGGTTCGACGATGATCAACAGCCGGGATTGGATCATGGCGCGGTTAGTGCCGTGCACGTACGGGAGATGTTGAAGGAAATCGGCTCAACGTCCCTTGCTGCGGAATACGGACATGCCCTCAAGGCCATCGCTCGTCACAATCATCCCGATCTTGAAATCAAGTTCGCTGATGAGCCGTTGAGCGCCGTGCTGGTGATTTGTGACGAACTACAGGAGTGGGACAGACCGTGGCTCGATTTAGATCGGGCGGGTCTGGCAATTTCTGTGGCGGTTTCTTTCGGCACGTCACAGTACTCGAATTGGCATCAACCACTGGTCTCCGTCAAGGCGAATATACGCTCGGCGTGGGACGAAGAGACCACGTGCCTCTTGTTCGAGACGGACAACAACGTGCTCGATTTTCGGCTGCAATACGGCCCCGACGCCCATCGCAACGATTCGTTGTTCAACATTTGGCTGGGGCGATCGAGTTCTTTGCAGCGGCTTGAAATCGACGACGCGGGTTTTGACATCCGCTATCGATTGATCAATGGCAACGAGTTGCCGGAATCTCTGACACGTCGGGATGGACGAGAGACGGCAATGGATCGTTTGTGGCGCCTCGTACGGGACGAACGCGTTTGGAGTCTCCAAGGGTGGATGCCAAGCGATCTGAATGACAGCTTGCCTGATCCCGGCTCTGGCCCAGTGGATCGTGGCGTACAATATGCCCATGATCTGAACGCCCAAACCGAGACGCTTGTTCTGAATGTGAAAGCACTCGGGACGGAGAAGCCTATGTCGGACGGCTTGAAGGAGTTCTTCGACAAATGGCGCCGGTGGCGATACGCGGTGGAAACTCAGGACCCGGATTTGTAGGACGGGGCAGACGAATCCGTCCGAGCGGCAACGAGGCTACGGACGACAAAGCCGGGAGTCTTATCTGCATTGGCAGCGCATGGCAACCATGCGCCACATTTGGCCGAACAAGAGAGCAATCCAGAGTTATTTGCGCTGGTTCCTCAAACCTCTTCCGATACTGACCCTGCAAGATTCTCAGCGTTTCGGGGCCATCGACCTGATCGATTCGCGCGTCACCGAGCGATTGCGGAGAGTGGCTCTTTGACGCGAGTTCGGAAGACTCGTACTTCTTTCGGATTCTCTCGAGTCTGAATGTCGTCACGATTAGATAGTATGCCTGCCCTTCTGGTTTCTGCTTTAGGAATACGCCCCAAAGAACGCGTAACCAAAGAAACACGAGAAGCCCACCAGTTGTGCAAGGTCTTCGTGATGCTAGCGCAGCAGAACAAAGAGCGAGGCAATTATGATGCCTGCTCCAGCACCGCCAATGGTAAGGACGAGATTCTTCATTGGCCAGTCTCAGCGCTCGCCACCACCCTACACACTAATTGTCCTCAAAGGCGAAACCGAACAGCCCCTGCGTCAGGGGCCGCCTTGAACACCGAGCTCGTGGACTGTATCGTCCAAATGTCGATCCTGAATGCTCTCGCTGGACTTGCCAAAGGCAAACAACGCCCCCTTCCTGTGGGACTCACCCTGACTCATCAACAAGCTATGGTGTTCCCCTCGGGCCTGTGTCCTTCTTCGTTGATTGCGTTTTGGCTGCGCTGCCTACCCAGCCTTTCTCACGTGAGCCCCAGAGAACGAAAGTGTCAAGCTTGTGCTCGGCGTCGGGCCGCCGACTGGCAAACCGCAGGGGCGTCACGAAGTCCGTCAGTAGATGCCATTCGTCGCCGCTTTGACTGCTGCCATCATGCCCGCCTCGGCCGCGTCGGGCAGGTCTAGCCAAGCGGCGATGACGGCGTCTAGATCGGGGGTGAAATCGCCATTTCGTGCACCAGATGCATTGGATTTTGCGGCGATCGGAAATCGCGTAGAATCTAGGTCGTTGTCGCGTAAGGTGGTTACATCAGACAAGTCGCGTCGCCCTGTGATACAATCGCCGAACACAACCACCGAATGACCACAAGGAGTGAACAGTGATGAGTCGATTTCTAATGACGTGTCCGCTGCTATTGGCGATCGTGTCAAACACTAGTGCGTTGCCACAAACGCTTCTCGCGGGTGAGCCCAATCCAGCGTTGCCGCCCGCGGGACACAATATCCACTTTCGAGGTAGCCTGAAGAACTGTCGCCTCCAATTCGAAACAGGTAAGGCCGGGCACGTGGCGTTCATGGGCGGGTCGATAACGGAGATGAACGGCTACCGGCCGATGGTCTGTGAGTTTCTCCGTAAACGGTTCCCCAATACAGAATTCACGTTCACCGACGCTGGAATCTCTTCTACCTGTTCCACCACCGGTGCGTTCCGCTTGCAGACGGACGTCCTGTCACAGGGGCCGTTAGACCTGTTCTTCGTCGAATTTGCGGTCAACGACGACCAGGATGCGGGGCATGCGCGGCGCGAGTGCATTCGTGGCATGGAGGGCATCGTCCGGCACGTTCGCCAACATAATCCCCACGCGGATATCGTGATCGTTCACTTCACGAATCCTGGAATGGTCGAGACGATTCAGAATGGCGATACGCCCGTCTCCAGCGGCAGTCACGAAGAAGTGGCGGAGCACTACGACGTGTCTTCAATCGACTTGGCACGGGAAGTGGCCGAACGCATCGCCGAGGGAACACTGACATGGAAACAGTATGGTGGAACGCATCCAGCCCCACATGGAAACGCGATCTGCACGAAGATGATCGAACGCCTGATGGAGGGTGCCTGGAGAGCCCCCCTGCCCAAGGACACCGGGAAGTCTGCACATACCATGCCGGACAAACCACTGGACGTCGAACATTACGGCGCGGGGCGTTTCGTGTCCCCTGACAAAGTCAAGTGCGACGACGGATGGAAGCTGCACGTGCCGGACTGGGGCGCACTTCCGGGCCAATGTCGACACCGCTTTCTCGATACGCCCTTATTGTGCACGACCGAACCGGGTGCAGCGTTTACGTTTGAGTTTGACGGCAAGGCGGTCGGTGCCTACATCCTGGCCGGTCCGGATGCAGGTGTCGTGGAAGCCAGCATTGACGGGCGCGAAGAGAAGAAGTTGGATCTGTTCCACCGTTTCAGCCGCGGATTGCACTATCCACGTACCGTGATGTTCGGCGCGGATCTGCCTTCCGGACACCATGTACTGAAGTTGAAAATGACCGCGGAGAAGAACGAAGGAAGTTCCGGCCACGTCATGCGCATACTTCAGTTTGCGGTGAACTGACGATCCCTGCACGGAATACGGCGTCATCGCATCGGGCATTCGCCCATGCCGCATTGGGGCGGGCAGCATCCTTGCGGTGCGGCTTCGCATACGGGAAGCTGGTTCCCTCCGGCCATGTGGGCTGCCGGTACGCTCAACTGCTTTTCCAATTTCCGGCTCCCGCATCCGGGGCATTCCGGAACCTCGTCGCTGCGAATCAGCAATTCGAAATCACTGCTGCACTTCTTGCACGTGTATTCGTAGATCGGCATATGGGCTTTCTCCTCAAGGGCAATCCAATTAGGTAAGATGGCCGTTGCTCTAGCATTCTAGTCAAAAGCGGCTGTTTGAGAAACCGTGTTTGGAAGTGGCTTACCATGAAAGTTCAGTACATTACCCGACAACAAGCACGCGAGGTGGACCGGCGAGCGATCGAAGAATACGCATGCTCCGGACTGGTCCTAATGGAAAACGCCGGGCGGGCATGCACCGACACCCTGTGCGAACTAGGTGTAGCGGGCCCTGTCGTCATTTGTTGCGGTCGCGGAAACAACGCTGGAGACGGCTTTGTCATGGCACGTCTTCTCGATATACGAGGAGTAGCCGTCCAAGTGTTGCTCCTCTGCAACCCGAATGACTTGCGCGGCGATGCGGCAGCAAACTACGCGATCTTGACCAAGTGCGACCTGCCTATTGCCGTGTTGGACAGCGCCGACGACGAACGATTCGAGCAGGCGCTCGTCGGTGCCGATTGGATTGTCGACACTCTGCTGGGCACGGGCGCACGGGGCGAACCCCGGCCACCGTTCGATGGAGTCATACGCCGGCTGAATGACCACTCGGCCAATAGAATGGCCGTGGATTTGCCAAGCGGCCTGGACTGCGACACCGGCGAGCCGGCCAAGATCACGTTTCGCGCCGATCACACATGCACTTTCGTTGCTGCCAAGGCCGGCTTTGCCGCGGAAACGGCGAAAGAGTTCATCGGCGCGGTGCACGTGTTGGGCATCGGGGCGCCAAGGAAGTTGATGGAGGAAATGGGAATTCTGAGGGGAGATTGGGAACGATAGGATTGCCGGGGGCAAAGGTCAGTACCGAGTACGCAGTACCCAGCGTTCAGTACGCAGTGTTCCGTACCCAGTACTCAGTACTCAGCAGCTCGAAAACGCTTTCGATCATCAACCGTCCTGCGGGAAAGGGAGGGAAGCCGATGTCTGGTGTCAAGAACTTCGCCGATCTTCTCATCTGGCAACGGTCGCGTGTTTGGTCCAAAGAGATCTTTCAACGTACTCGCCACGAGCCTTTCCGCAGCGATCGCAGGCTTGTCGTACAAATCAACGATTCCTCCGAATCCGTCATGGCCAACATTGCGGAAGGCTTCGGCCGCGGGACCCAGGGGGAGTTCATCACATTCCTCGGCTATTCGATCGGAAGCCTTAACGAAACGCAATCACATCTATGTGCGGCTTACGACCGGGAGTATCTGAGCAAAGATGATTTCGGCGATCTGTTCCAAGAAGGCACCGAGATACGCAAGATGACCGTGGCCTTTATCCGTTCGATGGTGAAACCCGGGTCGGGTGTGAAGCACATTCGCAAGCTCAAGAGTTGGAATGACGAAGTCTGGGAGATCTACGAACGGATCACCGGGCAGGAGAGGCCGGAGTTGTTCCGGAAGAAGGAGGAGGATGACGAGTTGTAGTCTATCGCAAGGCGGAAGGGCTTTGCAGTGAACCTGGGAATTGCCGGGCCCAGGGTACACGGCACGCACCGCAAAGTACCCAGTACCGAGTACCCAGTACCGAGTACTCAGTACCCAGCACTCGGCCCTCAGTACTCGGTACTGCGTACTCAGTACTTTGTACTCCGTACCCACTTCGCCGCGCAGGGAGACTTGCGCTGGCAGCACGCCTCAGCCTCCCCATTAGAATTCGAAAAACGCAAACGCAAAGTGGACCACTAGCACATACAACGTGGACCAAAGGATGGTCGCCGTGATGCCGATACTCACGTCGCGAGTGGAGTACTTCGGGCGAGCGCCTCGATTGTAGGCGATCAAGGCGATCCCGACGGCACATAGCAGGACCTTTGCCAGCAGCCACCCGGTTCCCACGAAGAGCGTTTGGTCCGGTACGACCAGCAGCCGATGGAAGTACAGGTTCCAGAAATCCGGCCCCCGGTCGGGATGGGTTGCCGCGAACACGACCAGACTGGTCGCGCGAGCGGCGTAGTAGCCGATCAAGGTCAGCAAGGGAGCCCCGATCAGGAAGGAATACAGGATAGGTGTGAGCAGATAGAACCTTGGCCGGATGCCCATGGTGCGCAATGCGTCCATCTGCTCGCCGTATGATTTCCCGCCCACGTCCGAAGCCACGGCCGCACCACAGCGCGCCGCAATCAGGATCGTGGCAAAGACCGGTACGAGGATTCGATACAGGGCAAAGCCCATCGACATGAGCAAGTCTTCGATTAGAAGCGGCTTCGTGTAAAGCGTGAAAGGCAAGAAGCGGAATGTGAAGTGTGTCGTCACGAAGCCGATGATGATGCCGCTGATTGCGATGTAGGCCCAGGCCGACGGACCGACGACAAGCCGCAGATAGTGGGCCAAGAAACGCAGACCCCATACCGGATTCCTCCAGCACGGAAGGAGCCACAACGGTGCGAGCAGCGCCTCGATGGTGACGTTCGTGGTTGTCGCCAGGAAATCGCCGATAGCCTTGCCCACGCGTTTTGCCGTTTTGCCGGCTCGCTCCGATACACTTCCGCCAGACGGCACTTCGTCCGTTGGAACAGGCTTGATCTTGTCGCGCACGCCACGCCATTGGCTGCGTTCCACCTCTCGCAGCGAACGACTATCCGGATCCAGCAAGTAGAGGCGGTCGGCGATTGGCGTCAGCGCCTCGTAGTCGTGAGTCACCACGATCGAGGTCTTCGGATGCGTGGCATGCGTCGATTGGATCAGATGCGCTACATCGGCTGCCGTGGCGGCGTCCAGGCCGGAAGTGGGCTCGTCGTAGAGGATTACATCCGGGTCGTAGGCCAGTGTGCGCGCGATTGCCAAACGCTGTCGTTGGCCGCCGCTCAGCGATGCAGTCCGCACATCCAGAGGAACGCCCAATTCATGCAGCAACGGTTTCGTCGATAGCGTGTCGTCATTGGATGACGCTCGATGTTGTCGGTGGGCTCGCGCCAAACGCACATTGTCAGCCGGAGACAATTCGTCGAAGAGAGCAAAGTTTTGGAAGACCAGGCCGACACTGCGTCGACGCTTCGCTCGAGCGACCTCCCGGTCGTCGAACTTCACGCTGCCCGACGCCTCGATACCCGAGTTTGAATCGTCGATCAGGCCGGCCAGGACTCGCAGGAATATCGACTTCCCCGCTCCACTGGGACCCACAATCAGTGTCACGTCGCCCGCGGGAAACCGCGCTGATGCCTGCTCGAGCAGAACGCGATCGCCAGCGACGACCGTCATATCTTGCACTTCGACGGCCACGCCCTGACGCTCGGCCGAATCGTTTGCGTTTTGGGCGTTCGTTGCGTTACTCATTTCGGTGTCAATTCGGCAGTTCAAACTTCAAGTCACGCACGAACGGGTTCAGAACGTCAGACGATCCTCGCGACACGCGGAGGACCGGTTTGGAATCGCCGGTTAGCGCCGCCGCTTGCGAGTCCATTTCCAGCACGAGCCAACGACGGTCCTTGCGTAGGATTTGATTTCGCAACACGCGGGCAAACTCAGGCGTGATTCCTGCGTCCGGCGTCCCCAGCAGCATGTCGCCCACCCGCCGCACCGATGGTTCAAGCTTCGCTGCGGTGATTTGGATCGCTCGCTGGGTCCTTTCGCTCTGCCAGTGTTTGGCGAGGACTTCCTTCAACCGTGGATTATCCACAATGACTTCGCGCACGATTTCCCACGTGATTCGCTGCAACTCCGGATCGTTTGCCATCTTGCCCAGGCTGCTGCGTACGGACTCGCGCACTTTGGGGTTCTTGGCAACGTCCGTGAGAACGCGTTGTTGAACTTTGACGAAATCGTCCGTATGGCTCTGCAATACCGGCATCGCGTCGTCTTCCACGAACCGTTTCCATTCTCTTTCCGTCAAGTTCTTTTCGGGCAAGGGCGACCAGTCATACGCGTATCGCCAGCCGAATCTCCACAACGAAGCTCGCTGCCAGATCTCGCGGCCGACCTCGGTAGCTGTGGGCTCGGCATGCCGGCGAACGATCGGCCAAATCTCGCTTCGCACCAGGGGCACCAGCTCGCGTTCGACAATCTCATGCTGATACTTACCGCCGAGCTTCTCCAGCTCCCCGCGTCGTCGTTGGATGGCCTGGGGCAAATCCGCCTCGACCACGGCGATGGCTTCTCGCAGGCCGTCTTCCACGATCGGGCGCATCAGCCGGACCACCTCGGTTTGATGCTCCGCGAATGCGCCGCTTAGCTCGGCGGTGATCTGCCGCCGTTTTTCCTCGGGCAGCATCGTGCGCAAGACCCACTCGATCGACTCCGGTGGCTGGTGGATCGTCAGCCTGGCGTCGGCCCGGAGTTCTGGTGCACTCGAGTAGAAGACGGCTTCACCGGCACAGCCGGCCTTGCTGCGCGACACGCGCGAGACTTCGCCAATCTGACGGGACGAATCGGGACCATCGACCACAAAAACCGGGGCGCCATAGGCAGCGTAGCAGCCGCCATCGAACTTCAATTCCGCGACCCGTGGCGGTACTGTTGCATAATCCCACAATTGGGGCGTCAAGTGTGGCTGTACGATTGACCGATCGCCCCGGCCTGCCATGCACCACCACCCGAGGGTGACGGCAGCCAGCCAGGTGGCCAGTCCAACGACAACTCGCAATAGTCTTTGCATAGCACACCCGGGAATAGACTTAGACAGCCTCTATTCGATGAAGCGGCCCGCGTATTGTGCCCAGGATCGAAGACGGGGGCCAGATCAATGTCTCCGTATTTATTGTAAATCGTTACAGGCAAAGGAGTAGTGTCTGTTTTGTCATAATCCTCTCACCCGCATTCCTGACGGGGTGATTGAGCCCACGAAATGGGCCAATCTGTGCAATATTCGCGGGCTGAAGCCGAAATGCCGTGTGCACCGTGTCTTTCACAGTGATTTCGTCGCAAGACTCAAACACCTGCGGCAACTATCGTTATGACCATGTGGCAACGAAACGCCGGTGAACCGCAAAACGGTTCCGCGAGAAGCACGAAAGTCGATTGGTCGGCGGTCCTTCGGCAGCATGACCGATGGCTGCGGACGGTGGTGTATTCGCGCGTCCACGAAGCGGAGGCGGTCGACGAGGTGATGCAGGAAGTGGCGTTGGCAGCCGTACGAGAATCGGCACCGCCATCGGATCGGGCCAAGGTGGCACCGTGGCTGTATCGAGTGGCCGTTCGGCAGGCGCTGATGTACCGCCGGAGGCTCGGTCGGCAACGGAAACTGATGGACCGGTACACGGAACGCAAGCCGCCCGTCGAGCATGACGTCAATTCGACCAATCCCTTGGATTGGCTGTTGGCCGAGGAACGTCGCGCCATGGTGCGAAGGGCAATGAGCCGGTTGCCCCGGCGCGACGCCGAAATCTTGTTGTTGAAATATACAGAGAACTGGAGTTACCACCAAATCGCCGCCCACTTGGGGATCAGCCATAGCGCCGTCGAAGCCCGACTTCACCGGGCTCGACGGAAGCTCAGGGCCGAGTTGGCGGCAACCGAGAAAGCCGATTAGAACCGATGAACGAGTTTGACGATTCTCCGCGGGAAGACGATCAACGCTTCGACCGGCTGGTCGACGGCGAATTGAGCCCCAAGGAGTACAATGATCTGCTCCGATCGCTGGACCAGCAACCCGACGGTTGGCGCCGCTGTGCTTTGGCGTTCATTGAAGCTCAGGCATTGCGGCAAGAGTTAGGCGGACTGGTCGGCGAAGCCCCGATGCCCTCTCAGCCGGCGTCGTTGTCGGTTCATGAAACAAAGCAGCCTCGCCGTTGGCCTGGGCTCGTCGCAATCGCGGCCAGCTTCCTGCTCGCCTTCGGCCTGGGCGTGATGTTCCGTGGCGGTTGGCCGGGAGTGGATCTGGATACAGAGGGAATGTCGATTGCCGAGGACGAGCGTCCCGAGTCACCCGATCCGCTGGATCGTGAGGCGGACATCGTGCGAACGCCAACGCCTAAGGTGGACCAACCAGGTCAGCATCGAGGCAATGTCAGGCTCGTGTTCGATCGACCGGACGGTTCCGGAAGCGAGGCGTTCGAAGCGCCGCTTTACGATTATTCGCGCGAGCATGAGTGGATGTTATCGAACGACCGTTTTCAGGTCCCGCCGGAAGTCCGGCGAATACTTCAACGCATGGGGCGCGAGGTTCGTTCGGACCAGCAAGTGGTCCCGTTGGAAACAGAAGACGGCCAGCGAGTGTTGATCCCCTTCCGGCAACTGGAAATCACGCCGGTCGGCGGACACCGTTATCAGTAACAGAAGCGTGACAAAGGAGTCGAAAAGATGTTGGAACAAAAATGGTCGGAATGGACAAGTTGGCTCGTGCTGCCGGCAGTTTTGTTGTTCGCCGGTGCCGTCGCATGTGGCGCCGACGACGGCTACCGAGCACCAAATCGTGTGGCGTGGGTGTACCAAGTCAAACATGCTGGCGAAGGAGAATACTGGATCGGCGTCATGGGAGCGCCTGTCGACCCGTTGCTCTCGAAGCACCTGAAGATCGACAAGGGTGTCGTCGTTCAGCATGTGGTTCCCGACTCGCCAGCGGGCAAGGCAGGAATCAAAGAAGACGATATCCTGCTTAAGTTCGGCGATCAGAAGGTGGGTGACGTGATGGAATTGGCCAAGGTGATCGCCGGCAACGAGGGCAAGGAGGCCAAGATGTCGTTGCTGCGCGAAGGTGAAGAGAAAACGATCGCCGTGACCCCAGCGAAACGACCCGACACGCTACCGGTGCCCCCCATCCCGCCTGCGACCGATTTCAAAGAACTTAAGGAGTGGATGGAGAAGCTGCAGAAGGGCGAAATCGGCGAACATCCCCTCCGCATGTGGTCGATGCAGCCGGGAGTTGTCATCCCCAAGGAATGGAAGAACTTCAATGTGCAGCCTTTCCGCCACCATCAGTTCCACTTCGCTCTCCCAAAGAACACAAGTGTGACAATCACCAGGCCCGGTGACGGGCCCGCGAAGATCGTCGTCAAGAAGGACGGGCAGACGTGGGAGGTGAACGAGGACGAGTTGGACAAGCTGCCGGAAGACGTGCGCCAAATCGTCAAGGGAGTGCTGGGCCGGAGCTTTGGTTTCACGATGCCCCACGGCGGCGATTTTCGATTTGAATGGGACGGCCAGCGGTTCAAGCAACCGATTCACCCACTACCGAAACGGGCACCCATCCCAAAGGCCGAACGCGACAAGAAACCGGGCGCAGCGTCGGGCGATCGGGATATGGACACAATCCTGAAAAAGCTTGACGAAATGAACCAGCGTCTCCGTGACCGAGAGAAAGAGATGCAGGGCGAGATGGAGGAACTGCGACAGCAAGTCGAGAGGATGAAGAAGACGGAAATCTGACACCAGAGTCTCTTGCCACGGCCGAGGACGTTACGTTCTCTGGCGGGGGGAGTGTGGGCTTGTGCTCGCACTCCCTTTTTCTTGCCGAGGCTGTGCGCTGCCCCGATATCCGCTATCCTAAATGAAGCGTGTGGATGGCCTTGTCCGCTTCCTCCCGTCCCAAGTAAGGAAGACGTTTGTCATGATCGACCCTAAAGAGCACTCGGAACACCGCGGCATCATTGAAACGATTCTGCGTTTCATTCCCGGCTTTCGCGGCTACCTGCTGAAGGACTACCGTCAGGAAAGCGATTACTTGGCGCGCAAGTGGATGGCGGATCGCCTCGATCAGAGTAAGCGGTCGCTGGACGACTACATGGTCGGTCTCGTGAATGCCGGACAGTTGGATCCGTTGCCTACGTGCGAGCGAGTAAAGACGCGGCTCGACGGACTTATCCTGAAAATGCGAGGGTCGGTGCGTGGTTACAGCGGTTTCTTTGATTTCGTTCAAGTCAACGTGGACCTGTTGGATCAGGTGTACGAACACGACATGTCGCTGATTCGCGATGTCACGGCAGCGGCCGAGGCGATCGAGCAATTGTCTAGCAAGCCGGAGGTGTCCCCAACCACACTGAACGACCTGCTTCGGCAGATTGACGAGGTGGACAGGAAGTTTGCCAAACGCGGAGACCTGCTGAACGGTGTGGGGGAGTGAGTTGGTCGAAATGGAAGCCGTACGGAAGAACTGGAAATGGCAGGGGAATGGGGGCAGGGGAATACCACGACAGAGCATTCCCCTGCCCCCATTCCCCTGCCATATTCACCGCTTCCACCGATACAGAAGCAATGCGTTGCCGACGACGCAAATGTCCGACAGCCCCATGGCAGCGGCGGCCATCCAAGGCTGCAAGAGACCCGCGGCCGCGATGGGTATGGCAATCACGTTGTAGAAGAAAGCGAAGAAGAAATTCTGCTTGATCTTGCTCAACGTGGCGCGGCTCAAGGATACAGCGTCGCTCAAGGCACCGACGCCGTGTCGCATCAGCACCAAGTCGGCGCTTTCGGCGGCGATGTCCGTGCCGCCTCGGACTGCCACGCCCAGGTCCGCCAAAGCCAAGGCTGGAGCGTCGTTGATCCCGTCGCCCACCATCATCACTACCTTGCCCTCTTGCCGCAGACGTTCGACGAGATCGGACTTCTGCTCGGGCAGGACGCGAGCGTGTACGTCCTCTTGGCGGATGCCCACCTGTTGCGCCACGTGCCGCGCAGCACGTTCGTTGTCGCCGGTGACCATGTGAATCCTCATCCCGCGACGCTCGAGCGACCGGACTGCCTGGGCCGCATCCGCCAACAACGTATCCGCCAGGGCAATGGCACCTATACACACGCCGGCGGCGGCAACGAGCACCACGGTATGGCCCCGCTCCTCCCAAGCTGACACAACATCGTCCAGCCCGTCTGTACCGACGCCGTTCTCTGCAACAAATGCTGACGTTCCAACGATCACGTCGCGGCCTTTGACCCGTCCGCGCACGCCACGTCCACTCCTGGCTTCGAACGTTTCGACCGCTTGCGTTTCGATGCCCAGATTGCTGACATGTTCGCGGATCGCCTTGCCGATGTGGTGTTCCGAACCAGCCTCGACCGCGGCGGCCAGGACCAACATTTCTGTCTCGCGCCCGCCGTTCGTCGAAAGGACCTCGACTACGGCCAGTCTGCCTGCGGTGAGAGTTCCCGTTTTATCAAGCAGCACGTCCGTGATGCTGCCGGATCGCTCCAGCGCGGCGGCATCGCGGATCAGGATGCCGTTTCGTGCGCCAACGCCTGTGCCGACCATCATGGCAGTCGGTGCGGCCAGCCCCAAGGCACAGGGACAGGCAATAATCAGCACCGCAGCCATGTTGATCAGGGCATGCCCCCAATTGCCCGTCGCTAGCCCCCAGCCGCTAAGCGTCCCCAAAGCGACCAGCACCACCACCGGCACAAACACGTTGCTGATCTTGTCGGCGATGCGTTGGATGCCCGCACGGCTGGCTTGCGCGCGTCGGACGGTGTCGATCACGCGGGCCAACACCGTATCGTGGCCAGTTTGTGTCACCGCGATCTCCAGCCGACCACTTGCATTCAGCGTACCACCAATCACTGTGTCGCGGGGCAGCTTTGGCACAGGCACCGACTCGCCGGTAACAAGTGACTCATCCACGGCGCTATCGCCCGCGGCAACTTCGCCGTCGGTGGGGATACGCCCACCAGGCCGCACCAGTACCCGATCACCGGGATGCAGGGCTGCCACAGGAACTTCCGTTTCGCCGCCTTGGGCATCCAACTTTACAGCGGACTCCGGAGCGAGCTGCACCAAGCCCTCGATCGCAGCTCCGGCCTTGCGCGTCGCCCTCGCCTCCAGCCAGTGCCCCGCGGCGATGATGGTCAGAATCTCGGCCGCGCTCTCGAAGTACAGCGGATGCATTCCCAACGATAGGCCCACCACGCTGTAAGCGAACGCCGTGGTTGAGCCCAGAGAGACCAACGCGTCCATATCGAACCGGCCGGCCCGAGCGCCCTGCCACGCGCCTCTGTAGAAGTGCCAACCAACCACAATCTGCACGGGCGCGGCGAGCGCAAAAGAGAGCCAATCCATGCTTTCTCCGAGCCCTAGCCAACCCGCCAAGCCCACGTGGTGAAGCGCGATCAGTGGGAGCGTGAAGGCAGCGCCGAAGAAGGCCAAGTTGCGCCAGCGCGTGTCACGCGAGGGCACCCTCGGATGCGGACCTTCGGCCTCAGTTGCCTCGGCGGCGTCGGCGTGATAGCCGGCACGTTTGACCGCCTCGACCAGAACGTCGGCATTCACGGGGTCGCCGACGAAATGCACAACCGCACGGCCGGCGTCTAGATCCACGTCGGCCAAGTCGACGCCATCCACCTGCTCAAGGGCCTGTTTGACGTGTCCAACACACGCCATGCAGTTCATGCCCGTGACCGATAGCACTTGGCGTGAAGCGTTTCCGCGCGATTTCGTCTCACTCATTGCGGCTCAGAATTGCAGCCGCCGTGGGCAGTCTGACCCAATTCATGTTGCTCGTCTCCTGATTGGATGATGGCTGTTTCTTTCGACTGTCTTACTTTGCCGTGGAGTCCGCTCGTAGTGCCGCCTTTAGGCGGTCTTCTGAATGGTTTGCGGCCCCAAGACCGCCTAAAGGCGGCACTACGAACACAAGTGAGACAATCGAGTTTTTGAGAGGTGGTCCATTCTAGCCTCGGTTCCGCGATCGGTGCCATGCCCCAAGCTAGTCCAAGTGATAGACCTCCTCCATCGTCTTCCACCACTCGCCCTTCTTGCGGTTCTCCAACCCAAACTGGCACGGGTCGGTCTCTTTCCACCAGCGCTTGACCTCGCCGTCGGCTGCCAGTTTTTTAGCGTCCGCCTCGAAGTCATCGCCTGTGTATTCGAAATACCCGAACAAGTACCACTTGCCATCGTCGAACTGCGTCAGGTAGATCGAGTAGTTGCGAATATTGGCGGCTTTGACCGCCTTGTCGACACTGGCCCAGGGATTGGCGTGGAGCTTCTTGTAGTATTCTAGCTTCTCCGGCTTCACGCCGATCACCGCGCCGTATCGCTCGACGGCCGGACGCGACTCGCTCGATGCGGCCATTGCTACCAGCAAGACGGGTATCAGCCATCCGAGTGAAAAGAGACGAAACATCATAATCTGCTCCTTTTCCTTCTTGCCCTCGATCATTCTGCAGACCTTCTCGCTGCGGCCAGCCGGAGTTACGCAAAAACGATGTACAGCGCGATCATCGTGATCACCAGGACCGCGGCGAGGATACGGTAGTCGCCGATCCCCCGCCAACCGGCGCTGCGGAGCGCCTCGAGTGGGTTTCCCCACACCAGCTTCGCGCTTTCCGGCGTGTGGCGATGTGGGGCCATGAGCGAAATTGCGATCTGAATAGCCAGGCAAATGACGAACAGATAGAAGGTCGCCATCATCGGCGGCACGCTCACGCCGGTCTGGTCCTTGATCCAGTCAAGCACTTTGAACCAGTAGAGTAGAAAGACGACAAACCCGAGAGCCGAGCCGATGTAGAGCGTCAGTTGAGCCGCAATGCCCGATGCCCGGCGCCACAACACGCCCAGCACGAAAACGGCGGTAATTGGGGGCGCGATGTAGCAGATCAACGCGATGATGCCCTGATACATACTTTCGAATCCAGCCAGGAACGGCGACCAAGCGATCGCGATAACCATGGCAACAAACGTGGTGATGCGCCCGACGAGCACGAGCGTCCGATCCGTGGTTTGGGGCCGCCAGCGCTTGTAGATATCGAAGCTGAACAGCGTCGCGATAGAGTTCAACGCCCCGGAAACCGTGCTCATCAGCGCCGCCAACAGCGCCGCGGCAATCAGCCCCCGCAGCCCCGGGTTCAGCAGTTCCCGCATCATGAACCCGTATGTATCCTCCGTGTCCTTCTGGACTTTACCGTCGATATAGAGCAGGTTGTCTTGCACATAGGCATCCTTGCCATCGATTTCAAATGATTTGCCTGCCGCGATGACTTTGCTCCCCTTCAGATCCAAACGCCGTGCCGGTACCGCCAGTCTTCTTTCATCCAGGGTAACTGTCTTTGCCACTTCCAGATTCTTCATTCCTTCGATGTCGAGCTTGCCCTGTTGTACGAGTGCATAACACATCAACCCAGGCAGGACCATAATGAACACCGGCAGGATTTTGATAAAACCCGCAAACAACGGGCCGATACGGGCATGATTCTCATCCTTTGCGCCCAAGACGCGTTGCACGATTGTCTGGTCGGCACACCAGTACCATATGCCTATTACAGGGTAGCCTAGGATAATAGCATACCAGGGCAGTTCCGGTTGTTCCTCGGCGGAACGGAGCATCGTCATTTTCACCTGTTCTCCGCTTGCGGCCAGAGTATCGTTGACGCCCTCGATCCCTCCCACGTGATGGTAGGCGACAGCCGTGATGATGACGGACCCCACCAGAAGAATCACCGTCTGAATCGACTCGGTCACGACCACGGCCATCAAGCCGCCAACAATCGTGTAGATACCCGTCAGCATAGCCGTCGCTGCGATGCTCACGTAAAGATCGATTCCGAACATGCCTCGAAGCAACACCGCCCCCATGTAGAGCGAAAAGCCGATGTGGATAAAAATCGCGGCCACGATGGACAACACGGCCAGCCAGTCGCGGCACGCGCGGTTGTATCGCATCTCGAGGAAATCGGGCAGCGTTGCCACGCGCGATCGGATGTAGAACGGGGCGAAGAACAACGCCGTGATCACCAGGATGAACGGAGCCATCCATTCGAAGTTTCCGTAGGCCAACCCGTTGACGTAGCCTTCTTGGGCGAAACCAACCAAGTGGATCGTCGAGATGTTCGTCGAGAACAACGCCAGGCCGATGATCGGCCAGGTGAGCGTGCCGCCGGCCAGAAAGTAGTCTTTGCCCCCAGCGCTCTTGTGTCGTTGCCGCAACCCAGCCCAGCAGCCCAGGCCAACAATCCCAATCAAGTAAACCACGATGACGGTCAAGTCAATTGCGCCAATCTCTGGCTTCATGTTTTCATCCTTAGTATGAGCGAATCTGGATATCAATCATTATTAGGAAGACGGAACGAACGATAACGACTGCAGGCCGAGTCCGCGCCAACCTTCGGCGATTGGGCGAATCGTGAATGTGTGACGGCCGGTGCTTTCGATGCGAACTTCGCCAATCGTGACCGTCTTGAAACGCTCCTCGCCGCCGGTGTCGACCGATTGATGCTCGATTCGTTGGTCGTTCACTTCCACCACGAATCGATTGGCCATTGTGCGCGATTGAAATGAACCCGGCCCAGGCGGCGCGGCATAGGTCATCTGAAGCTGAAACGTGCCGGGGCGAGAAACGTCGAATTGTCCGCTAAGGTATTCCTTCGGGTCCGTCCAATCCATAATGCGCAAACGCGGTCCGTGACCACGGTAGTAGTGCCGAGCCTTTGTACCGTGAATCTTCAGCGCCCGGCATAACAGATCGACTCGGCCGTCGGCGAACTGATGTTGCGTCTTGTCCACATCCGGCTCGCCGTCGATCTCCAGAGCAATCACGGTTGCGGCTTCGTTGCTCAAGTACAATGGCCACTCGATCTGCAAACCAGCATCGGTCGGTGTCAGTTTCAGTCCGGGCGTGTCTTTGTGCTGCAAGATGCATGCGTGATTTACCTTGTTGCGCAGACCGGTCAAGTGGATGCGTGTGGTCTTTGGGGCGAAAACGTGAAGGTACAGTTTTCCAGGCTTCGCCGAGATGCCACCCCACTCGAAACGGCGCGGCCAGAACGGGCTGGCCTTTGCACCGTAGACCGCTTCGCCGTGGTCTTTCAGCCAGTCACCGATCTCCAGCAATCGCTGTTGCATGATCACAGGGATACGACCGTCGCCGGTCGGGCCAACGCACAGCAAGTAGTTTCCGCCACCCGCCGTACAACGGCTGAGCATCCTGATCATCTCGGCGGCCGAATCATAATCGAATATGCTCTCGGCGCGATTGTAACCATACGACTGTCCCATGCCGCGGTCTTCCTGCCAGGGATGCTCCGGCGAGCACATTAGACCGCCGCCGTATTCGCTCTCGTACACGTCGCCGTGAATTCCGCGGCATTGCCCCCAGCGATCGTTGGCCACGACGTACTCGCGGCAGGGCGATTCGTTGTACAGCCACGCGGCCAGCTCCTCGCTGCGCCAGAACTTGTAGTCCGCAGCCCATTCGCCGTCCAAGAAAATGAACCACGGTTTGTACTTGGCAACGACTTCCTTGAACTTTGGGTGCAAGTGTTCGGTTACGTACCGGTCACGCGTCTCCGGATTCTTCCACAACGGGTGGTACCATTCGTATAGTGAGTAGTAGATTCCCATTTTCAGGCTGCGACGTTCGCCGGCGGCGTTCAGGTCGCCGATCAGATCACGTTTCGGCCCGCGCTCGACGCTGTTCCACCTGTCCGTATCGTTGAACTGCGCGTACTTGCTCGGCCACATGGCAAAACCATCGTGGTAGTTTGCCGTGGTCACGACGTATTTTGCGCCGGCTTTTGCGAACAGATCGCACCAGAAGTCCGGATCCCACATCTCGGCTTTGAACATGGGCACGAAGTCTTCGTAGCGGAAGTCCTCGCCATACACGCGGTGATGGAATTTCCATGTGGGCGAGCCTTCGCGGTTCATGTTGTTGCCATACCACTCGGCGTAGCCGCGGTCTTTCCAGGCGGGTACCGAGTACGGCCCCCAGACAACAAAGATGCCGAACTTCGCCTCGTTGAACCACGATGGCAGTGGTCGCTGTTCGATCGACTCCCATGCTGGCTCGTAGGGACCGATTGGTTCCGCCGCAACAACCGCGAGCGACTGAGAGATAAGCACGGTGACCACGGCCGCCAGTACGATGCCGGCTCGTCGTGAAGCTTTCATGAGTTTTCTCCTTGTGCAGCTTGCCGTTGCGGAGGTAGGTCCCGCTTGCCGAGCGGGACCTCTTGTTCCCAGCCTCTGCCCGTGTCCAGGTCCCGCCCGGCAGGCGGGACCTACCAGATGCGCATGCCGCGGTCCGGGACTCTATCGGGCATAAGTCTTGAGTGCCTCCGCCTCGCCTAGTTCCGCAAGCAGCTTCTGTAGACCTTCCAGGTTCTCACTTAGGCTCTTCTCGGCGTCAATTGCGCCCCGGTGGTCCAGGATGCCGATGGGGCCTTGATAGCCGCTGTCGAGCACGGCCTGGATCATGCTCTTCTCGTGCTGCCCCTGCCCAATCGGCAGGATCTTCGGGTTCGCTCCGTCGTTCATGCCGTTCAGGTTGAGGCACAGTAGATACGGCTTCATGGCTTCGAGCGAGTCGGCAAAGTCGGCGATGTGACCGTGACCGTGATGGAAGTTGTAGACTATACCAACATGATCGGCTTCGGCGTTCTTCTGGAGCCACCAGCACACAGCGACCATGTTCCGTGGTTCGCCGCCCCAGCCGCCGTGGTTGTAGAGGCCCAGTCTGCAGCCTAGTTTTCTGGCCTGGTCAACCAGTGGCATCAGTTGCTTTGCAGCAGCCTCGACCTTTGCCTCCTGCGTCTCGGCATTGGGACTCCGATTCGTGATCCAAATCTGTGGTTTGATGCCGTGTTTCTTCACCAGCGGTGACATGTCAGGATGCCAACTCCAAAACGCGAAGTATTCCAAGCCACGTTTCTTGTACTCAAGGATCTCCTCCTCAAAAGTCGGCACATGCTCCTGACGCCAATCGTAGGCCACCTTCTTGATTCCGAGTCGCTGGAGCATCTCCGCACGCTCCTTGGGACCTCGCTTCGAGGCGTCGAACGGCACGATGCACCAGGCCACGAGGTTGTCTTTGGCGAAGACGCTTGTGGCGTCACCTGCCTCGTCCGCCAAGGAAGGGCGAACGCCCGTCCCAAATGCGACGAAAGTAAATACTGCCAGTAGGCAACTCGTTGGCAAAGCGGCTTTGATTCTCTTACTCTTCATTGTCTGAGTTCTCCGGTCTCATGTTGGCTATGAACAGGAACGTGTCCCAAATCACAGGTCGGTACGGAAGCGTAAAGGTGAGGCACAATTCTACACTGGGCGGGCCGCTCGTGCCACGATACGCGACAGTCCAGACGAAACGTAAAGGTGAGGCTATAATAGAACGATTCGGAATGAACAACGATCAACATTCCATCCAGCGACAAGGTGCGTATTTGATGGCCGCCAGATTCTTCCCGTTCTTGATCCCCCTGATCGCTTCTCCCTTTTTGCTTGCCGCTCAGGAAAACGAGCCCAAACAACCGAAAGAACCGGTCGCGATACAGCCTGCCGACGAGCCGGCTGAACCGCAGACTCCAAAGCCCAACGATGAGCAGCCGTCTTCCGATGCGAAAGTAAAAGAGAATGTGCCGAGCCGACCAGCCGATGAGCCTGTGGCCGCGAAAACAGAGGTGACTGCCAAGGAAGGGAAGGATGCCAAAAAGGAAGCCAAAGAACAGGCGAAGAAACAAGAACCGGCAAGTAAGCCCACGCTTCAAATTGATCCCAGTTGGGTCGATGCGTTGAACTGGCGTTCGATTGGGCCGGCGTCGATGGGCGGCAGGATCGTCGACGTCGAGGTCGTGGAATCCGATCCCATCGTTTTTTACGTGGCAACGGCTTCGGGTGGCCTGTTCAAGACGACCAACAATGGGACGACATTCCAGCCGGTTTTCGAGAAGGAGAAAACGGTTTCGATCGGCGATGTGGCCGTATCGGTTTCGAACCCGGACATCGTGTGGGTCGGTACCGGCGAACACAACGCTCGCAATTCCGTGTCCTGGGGCGACGGAGTGTACAAATCGAGCGATGGCGGTAAATCGTGGACGCACATGGGGCTGGAACGAACGTTTCAGATTGGGCGCATCGCCATTCATCCGACGAATCCCGAGATTGTGTATGTCGGCGCGTTGGGCCGACTCTGGGGCACGAACGAGGAGCGTGGGCTTTACAAGACGACCGATGGCGGCAAGACGTGGCAAAAGGTCTTGTCTGTCGACGAGAAAACCGGCTGCGTCGACATCGCCATGCATCCGGACGATCCCGAGACGCTATTGGCGGCGATGTACGAACGCCAGCGAGACCGGTTCGAGGGTGCGAATCCGGCGAAACGTTGGGGGCCGGGAAGCGGGTTGTACAAGACGACGGACGGTGGAGCCAACTGGAAGAAGCTGACCGAGGGATTACCAAACCGGCCCCTGGGCCGAATCGGTGTCTGCTACTACCCAAAGAAGCCGGACACGGTGTTCGCGATCGTGGAAAGTGACAAGATTGGCCACGGTCGTGCCGGCGCCTACATGGGCATCAGCGGCGGCGGTGGATCGGGGCCGGCTGAGATCCAGCGGATCTTGAACGATGGCCCGGCGAGCATAGCCGGCCTTCTGTCAGGCGACCAGGTCTTGGAGATAGACGGCAACAAAATCGAGACTTATAACGATTTGGTCCTGGCCATTCGCAAGCACGAACCCGAGCAGAAATCTTCGCTCAAGATCAAGCGAGGAGACGAAGAGAAGACGTTGGAGATCACGTGGGGCAAGCGACCCGGCAACGCATCCGCGACGCCGTTTACCTCCTATATCGGCGGACAACGCGCAAACGCGCAGGATCAACAAGGTCCCGAGGGCAACGACACGGGTGGCGTGTACAAGTCGGTCGACGGCGGCGAGACCTGGCAACGGATCAACAGCCTGAACCCGCGACCCTTCTACTACAGCCAGATTCGCGTCGATCCGAGCGACGACCAGCACGTCTACGTTTTGGGGATCGCGTTCCACTCTTCCGATAACGGAGGCGCGGAGTTCAAGACGGCTTCGATTCGCGTGCATCCCGATCATCACGCGTTGTGGATTGACCCTCGCGACGGCCGGCGTCTGATACTTGGCTGCGACGGTGGTCTGTACGTCAGCTACGACCGCGGCCAGACGTGGGACTTCCACAACATCTTGGCAATCGGGCAGTTCTACGATGTGGCGGTCGACACTCGAAGACCATATCGCGTCTATGGCGGACTCCAGGATAACGGTTCATGGGGAGGACCGTCACGGACACGCGGCAGGTACGGTCCAAGTAATGCTGACTGGTATCGGGTCGGTGGCGCCGACGGCTTCGTCTGTCGTGTCGATCCAAACGAGCCCGACCTGGTGTATTACGAGGCCCAATTCGGAAGGATCGGCCGCGTAAACGTGCGAACGGGCGAACGAGCGAGCATCCGCCCCAAGGCCGACAAAAATACGAAGTACCGATTCAATTGGAGAACGCCATACCTATTGTCCAATCACAATTCGCGCATCTTCTACTGTGCGGGCAACTTCGTGTTTCGTTCGCTTGACCGCGGCAACGACTTGCGAAAGATCTCGCCGGAGATCACTGCATCCGATCGCGGCAGCGCCACGGCTTTGGCTGAATCGCCTTCAGATCCCAATACCCTGTACGTGGGAACCGACGACGGAGCGTTGTGGGTCACTCGCGACGGCGGCAACAACTGGCAGGACATCACCAAGAACTTGGGCCTGGCCGAGCAATACCTGATCAGTTCAATCGAAGCTTCGCGACATGAACCTGGTCGAGCCTATGTCGCCTTGGACGGTCATCGCAGCGACAACGATGCCCCTCACGTCTTTGTCACCGAGGATTCTGGCGAGACGTTCCGTTCCATCACCGGCAACCTGCCGGACGGATCGACTCGCTGCGTGCGCGAGGACGTGGCGAATCCCGACCTGCTCTACTGCGGAACGGAGTTCGCGATATGGGCGTCGTTGGATCGTGGCGGGCACTGGACCAGAATCAACAACAATTTGCCGACCGTGGCCATTCACGAAATTGCCGTGCATCCCTCGGAGACCGAGATCGTCGTCGGCACGCATGGCCGTAGCTTGTGGGTGCTCGACGTGACGCCGTTGCGCGGATTCACCAAGAAGGTTGCCGCGGCAAAGGTCCATTTGTTCAAACCACCTGCGGGTGTCTTGTGGGGCGGCGCACTGACATCCTCCCATTCGGGTAATCGACACTTTTTCGGACAGAATCCGGACTTCGGCACGGGAATCTGCTACTATCTCGGCACTGACGTGAAGGATGCCGTGCTGGAAATCCGAGACATCCGTGGCAACGTTGTACGCCATTTACCCACGGACAAAAAGAAGGGCTTGCACCGGGTGACGTGGGACCTTCGCCGCGGAACCTCTGCGCCACGTAGTGGGCAGCGGGCACAACGCACCGGCCCCTCGGTCGCGCCCGGCGTCTACCTCGCCCGATTGACCGCCGACGGCAAACAGTTCGAACACGAGATCAAGGTGGAAGCCGATCCCGAGTTCCCATCAGCGATGCTGCTTGAAGAGGTAGAGGAGCACGAAGGAAAGCATCATCCTGAGTTCGTCGAATAGTGGCTGAACCAGGTGAGCGTCCGTGTTGCACGGCTCAGTCCTCATCCGGCTCGGCAATGAAGCGATATCCCGCGTCACGGATCGTCAGGAAGTGCTTGGGTTGTGCCGGGTTGGATTCGAATGCCTTCCGTAAGCGACTAATGAACTGATCGGGCGCACGGGTCTGCAGGTTGCCCGGCAATCCCCAGACGTTTTCCAGCAGTTCATTCCGCGGGATAACGCGACCTTCGTTCTCTGCGAAATAGCGAAGTAAGCTCATCTCCAATTGGGTCATCCGCGCCGGCCGATCGCCAACGGTCACCTCGAAAGTGTCGAAGTTGACCGCAGCCTCTCCGAACTGGAGCACTGTGATCCGGTTTGGCTCCTCCTCGTTTTCTTCCCCACGAGCACTGTGGAACGCCAACAGATTCCTCACGCGGCTGAGGAATTCGTCCAGGTCGAACGGTTTGGTGAGATACTGATTGGCGCCAACGTCGAAACCGCGAGCGCGGTCTTCAGCCAGCGTCCGCGCCGAAAGGATCATTACGGGCAGATCCCTGTCTCGAGCCCGCAGAGCCTCGCAAACCGCATAACCGCTCATGCCCGGCAGCATCAGGTCGAGGATCACCAGATCGACGTCATCAATGTTCTCCTCAAGCACCGCCAACGCCGACTGCCCATCACCGACCGTAGTTACACGGTAGCCTTCGGCATCGAGGTTGTACTTGATCCCGGTGGCCAAGTGCGCCTCGTCCTCCACGACGAGAATGTGCTCTTTCTCAGCCATGGTCATGATCCTATCGGAAGTTGTACTTCAAAGACGGTACCACAATCCTCGACGCCGTCACGCACCCGGACGCGGCCGCGCAGCCTCTTGACAAGCGTTCGTACGATGTAAAGCCCCAGCCCCGTGCCCGGTTTCTCCCGTTCCAGTTCAAGGCCCAATCGCACGAATCGGCCAAAGATCTTTCGCCGTAGATTCGGAGGAATTCCCTTGCCATTATCTGCAATTCGCACGATCGCCCGGCCATCGGTATCCGGCCTTAGCGTAACCTCAACTTGCGGTTCGGAGCCCGCGTATTTTACCGCGTTGTCCAGGAGGTTGCGGAAGATCAACTCCAAGTCAATGCGACTGGCCCGAACCACGCACGGTTGCATTTCCCACCGGACGATGCTTGGCGGGACCCGATAGCTTAGACAAACCGCGTTGGCGCACCCCTTCAATAGCTCTGCCAGAGCCACATCTTCCGCTTCTCCGTCCCTGCGTTCCGACTCCAATCGCCCGGCGTCGAGCATCTGATTGATTAGCCGGTCGAGTCGATCGAGATCCTCCAACATAAAATCGTAAAACGTTGTCTGTTGCTCGTGGCTCACCTCGCGTCGATGCAAGGTTTGTAGATAGAGCTTCATCGAGGCGATCGGAGATTTCAGCTCGTGCGTGACGCTATCGATGAAGTTGGACTGCCGGCGGCTGAGGTTGATTGCCTGGACCGACAGAACGAGATACTGCACCACTCCTACGACCAAGATCACAATGAACGCCGTGCCGACCGAAAGGAAGGTCCAGTGCCAGCCGGCAAAACTCGGCCTGTCCATTGCTCCGAAGACGTTCAACAGCACCCAACCCACCGTCAGCACAGCCAGCAGAACGATCATGATGACCGCCAGAGTGATCGACCGCTTAAGGGAAGGTCGGAGGGGCATCGCAAGGTGGCCCTGTCTCTGGTGTTTCTAGTACGACGTCAAATCGTCTTTGACGGGTAGAGTATGTAGGCCGGAACAAGTCCGCGCAGTTCCGGCCTACCCGTCGTCTTCAATTTAACACAGTACCAGCAAGCGGGGCCTGCCTGAACCCGAGCGTAGCAAAATCGGCGAAAGATCGTCAAGCAGCGGGGCCATTTCCAACCCGGATGCGGAGGGAACCGTAATGCACGACAAGATGGCGGCGCCATTGAGCGACTTGCATTGCGAATTCGGACTCAAATCGCGACTGATCTCGCTGTTGGGTGGGCCGTACGTGTTGCGGCAAATCCGTCGCGAAGAGAAGCGTCTTGCCGCTGGGTGGACGCGAGAACCACCAACTTTCTACGAGAGGAAGCTCATTTTCATTGAATCCACCAATAGGGGTGGCGTGAAGGCTGGGCGGTGCCGTAATGTGAGTCTCCGAATGACTCGTGTTCCGACCAGGAGCGAAACCGTGGCCGAGCGGAAGGACATGGCGGGTGTCGGCTGAGCGTCATGGTGACGGTTCGACATTGTACGTGGTTTGTCGGGGCTGGGATTCACGCGTAGGCTACCCGCCATCGACAGTGTGCGCTGGCTATGGTATAGAGTTGGCTAGTTTTCTGAGGCGAGTTCTGTAATTCTGTTGTTGGGAGTGGCCGGTATGCCGCAAGGTACGATCAAGAAGTTGATTTCGGACAAGGGCTTTGGATTCATTGAAGGCGAGAGAGGTGACATCTTCTTTCACCGCACTGCGTTGGTTGGCACGACGATGGAGGAACTTCGGGAAGGACAGGCTGTTGAGTATGAGGAGGGCAGCGGCCCCAAGGGACCCCGTGCCGAAAACGTGCAGCCCGTTTGACGAATCCCGGAAGCTACGAGTGCGGGCGACTCGCGTCGGAGACGCGAGGCTGAAATGGAAGTCCGTGTAGGACGGCTGTTCGGAGCCGTCTGTACATCCTATGGGCGAAAGGCTATACTTCCGGTGGTTGGCTCGTCGATTGAGTACGTGGCGTCGATTTCTCTCGGCCATTTCTATCGCCCGTGTCCCACCGGTTGGGCCACCAAGTAGGCCCTTTGTTTTTTGGCCCGAGAATCGGGTCATGTTTTGCTTTTACAGGAGTTTGACGGTGGGAAAGAAGTTGTATTGCGGGAATCTGAGCTTCGACGTCAGTAGTTCCGAACTGGAGCAGATGTTTGCCGAGTTCGGAAGTGTCCTCAGCGCGCAGGTGATCCAGGACCGCGAGACCGGCCGTAGCAAAGGCTTCGGCTTCGTGGAAATGAACAGCGACGCCGAAGCGGCGTCGGCCATCGAGGCGCTCGACGGCACCGAGCACAGCGGTCGGACAATCAAGGTGAACGAAGCCAAGCCCCGCGAGCCACGCCGTGGCGGCGGCGGGTATGGCGGTGGCGGCGGAGGCGGAGGCGGGTATGGCGGCGGCGGCGGAGGCCGTCGAGGCGGACGCTACTAACGACCCCTCGCTCAATCGGGCGCGCCGCGCGCCGCGCGCCCGATGCCCGACTCATTTTTCGCGGCGATTAGGCATATCTCAGTATGCCGCCAGCCCGGGGACCGCTTCTTGGCCTCAGGCCAGCGTATGCTGCTGCGCCATACCATTTAATGGAGGATGATGCATGGCCAAGGACCAAAACAGCTACGCCAAGCGACAACGGGAACTCGTCAAAAAGCGCAAGGCCGAGGAGAAAAGGGAACGTCGGCGCAAGAAGAAGGAACAGGCCAACGCGCCCATCGAACCGAACCTCGACGATCAACCGGCGACCGACGAGTAGCCAAACCGTCGTCGTTCACCTGCTAGAGGGCGGCGAGAATTGTGATTGGCGCTCGCCCCGGTTGCCCACGGAATTTGTCCAGAATCGCGGAGCCTCACCCGATTTCGACGAGTTGAAGATCAAAAGTAAGATTCTTTACGGCCAACGGATGGTTGCCATCCAAGGCTACCGTGTCGTCGGACTCATCCATCACTCTGACGTGGAGCTCGCGCCCGTCTTCCTGCTGGGCGCACAACTGCTCGCCGAGCTCGAAGAAGGACTCCGGAACGCAGCTTAGGCATAGACTCCCGTTCGACCACATCGTAGAATATGACCAGTATTGCGTATTGCGCAAGGGTTACGGCTCAATTATCACTTGGACGGAGAATGCCATCGGTCTTTCTTACTACTATTCTCTTCCCTCCCCGCGTGACGCAACAGTCCCGCCCGTGTCGCGAAGAGGATCGAGCCAGAAAGATAGGTCTCGATTTCCATCCTGCACACGGGACATGCCATGAGCGATAACAAGAGGCCGACTCCCCTAATTGCCGAACCGGGGAAGAAGATCTGTCCTGTTTGCGGGAAGCCGTCCTATTCGCCGGGGGGTGTCCATCCACAGTGTGCCGTGCGTCAGGCCGATGCGTCGAGGCAAGAGCAACGCAAGGCAGTGAAGAAAGCCCCTGCAAAGAAACCGCGGCAACATTCACGGGAGAAGAAGTGCCCCAAGTGCGGTGCCCACGTCCACGTGCGCAGGAAAGCGTGCGACTGCGGGCACGAGTTCCGTGGCTATTAGACGAACAGGACAGGATATCCGGGCCCTTCGATTGATTTCAACGGTGTAGCCCTCGAGTACTCCCGTATCATCAAAGTGACATTTACTACAGAACTCTGTAATTTGGGTAAGGCGGACTGAACACCATGTTCCCCGAGTCAAACAACTGCTACGGGCGCATCAAACCCGCCTGCAATCTGGGCTCGCTGGCTATTCAATTGTCAAACCGTGGTTGGCAAACACGTTTTCAGGCGGCATCTTGCCTGAGCCGTGAGAGTCTTCGTGTGGAAGCGGATTCGATTGAACTGCGGTTCGAGCCAACGGACGGTGGCCAGCATCTTTTCAACGGTGCCTTCGACGGCAATCGCGGTGAGTTTGCATTGACCAAGTTGTCAAGCGACTTTCGGGATCTGCAGATCCCCCACCGCTTCGAATTGTACAACGATTCGGACAGCCTGTATCGCGAGTTCAAATTCGCGGACGATTTTTTGGGTTGACCGTCAGGGATTGGGCTGGCGCGGCGTTCTTAGGGCGCGCAAGGCTCGTGTTCAACATGCCCACGACTCTCGACCAGATCTCGTGCTTTCGCTCTATGTCTGCATCAGGCGCCTCATCACCGACAGGGGATGTTGCAGGCATCGTCCAAGTATTGCAGGATGAGTGGACGAGACCATCGTACAAAGTCCTTGGCTTGAACGATTCAGAAGCGCCGGGGCTTGTGGAGGCGAGCAAGCGAGTACCGCGATTTTCGGCGGCAAGGAGAGAGAAATGAATGCCATGTTACATCTGGCCTTTTGCGTTCTGGCGGCAACAGTCGGGGCCGAGTCTGATGATCTTCGCGTCCTTCCCGAGCGGGTTGATGGCCATCTACCATCCGAGATGATGCATCAGTATCTGCTCGCGCGTGTGCACGAAGCGACGGACCGACGCGACCGCGAGTACGAGAAGCTGCAAACACCCGAGCAGCTTGTCGACTATCAGAGACGCATGCACCAGTTCTTTGTTGACAAACTTGGTGGCTTTCCGCAGCGAACGCCGTTGAACGCACGAGTGGTCGGCCGTGAGCAACGCGATGGTTATCGAATCGAAAAAGTGATCTTTGAAAGCCAGCCACGCCATTACGTCACGGCGATCCTCTATCTGCCGGAAAGCGATCCGCCGTATCCCGGTGTGCTGGTGCCATGCGGGCACAGCAGTACCGGCAAGGCGCGTGACTTGTACCAGCGGGCACCGATTCTGATTGCCAAGAACGGAATGGCCGCAATGTGCTACGATCCGATCGACCAGGGCGAGCGGCATCAACTGATCGGCGAGGACCGCAAGCCGATCATTTCCGCCAGCACAATGGGGCACAATCTGGCAGGTGTCGGGGCGATCTTGTTGGGGCGTAACACGGCGACCTATCGCACCTGGGACGGCATGCGCGCGATCGACTATCTGCAGAGTCGCAGCGAGATCGATCCGAAGCGAATCGGATGCACGGGCATATCCGGCGGCGGCACGATGACCAGCTATCTGATGGCGCTGGACGACCGGATCTTTGCAGCGGCGCCGGGGTGCTACCTGACCAGCTTTCGCCGACTGCTGGACACGATCGGGCCGCAAGATGCAGAACAAGACATCCATGGACAGATCGCCTTCGGCATGGACCACGCCGACTACGTGATGATGCGTTCGCCGAAGCCGACGCTGATCATGACGGCCACAGAGGACTATTTCGACATCGACGGTGCCTGGCACAACTTCCGTCAGGCCAAACGATTCTACACGCGACAGGGATTCGCCGAGCGAGTCGATCTGTTTGAAACCGATGGAAAACACGGGTTCCCACCGGCAATGCGTGTGGCTGCCTGCCGGTGGATGCGCCGTTGGTTGCTGCAAGTGGATGACGCGATCACCGAGACCGACTTTCCGATCGCCGAAGAACAAGACGTCTGGTGTACGCCTGAGGGCGAGGTGATGCTGCTGCCCGGCGCGCGAAGCGTCTACGACTTGAACATCGAACTAGAAGATCAATTGGCCAAACGCCGTGAGACGTTCTGGCGCAACAACGATAAAGCCAAGGCATTGGACGAGGTCCGTCGTATCACGGACATCCGAAGACTCTCAGACCTACCCCAGCCGACATGCGAGAAAACGGGAGCCATCCAGCGCGACGGCTATCGCATCGACAAACTGATCATCCGGCCCAAAGACGGTATCGCACTACCGGCTCTGGCGTTTGTTCCGGCAGACCGAGAAGGCGATGCTTACCTTTGCGTTCACGCCGACGGGAAACACGTCGACGCGGCGTCTGGGGGACGGTTGGACGGTATGGCCCGTGACGGTCACATCGTTCTGGCAGTCGACCTGCGAGGCATCGGAGAAACTTCACGCGGGGACAAACATCGCTATTCCAGTCACCTAGGCCCAGCTTGGCGCGAGGTGATCACGGCCTACTTGCTGGGCACATCGTACCTGGCGATGCGTGCCGAGGACGTGTTGATCTGCGCCCGTTTTCTGGAAACGTACGAATCAGGCCAAACGCCAAATCCAGTGCATCTAATCAGCGTCGGGCGCACGGGGCCGCCGGCGCTGCACGCTGTCGCGTTGGAGCCCGAATTATTCGCATCGGGCCGATTCGAGAACTGTCTGATCTCGTGGGACAATGTCGTGCGTACGCCCCTGGCCATGAATCAGATGGAGAACGTCATCCACGGAGCCTTGACCACCTACGACCTGCCGGAACTGCTGCGAACTCTTCCGGCCGACAGATTCGCGAAAGTCGAACCACTGGACGCTGCGGAGAAGCCGGTGGCAGGCAGACCCTAGGGAATGGCTGATTCAGCACTTTCCATACGCGGCAAGCGGTCAGCCGACCCATATCGGAGTGGACCATGCCATGTGTCCGTTCTTCTCGGTGACTCGCACGTAGTACCAGTCGGTGCCTTGATCGGCGGGGCGGCGGTCCTGGAAACGGAGGTCGGCAGTGTATTCTTCCGGGGCGAGCAATGGGTGGATCATGAAGCTTTCGGTCGTGAACCCGCCGGTGAAGGTGATCTGGTTGTCGTTCTTTAGATCCGCCAATCGCGTCTTGACCGTCTGCTCGCACGGCTTGCGCAGCGTGATCGACATGACAGCGTCCGGTCCGGCATCTAATTCACACACGATCGCTTTCGTCGGATCCTCGGCGAAGCATTTGACGCGCGACGTGTAGGACGCCAAGTGCAGATGGGTGGGCGAGACAATCCGCAGCCGATCACGCAAATCTTCCTCGTACGGTGCCGACTGGAAGCAAGGAACGGCTGCAGTGAACTGGCCCCCATCGATGCGCACGTCCATGTCCCAAAGGCAGGTGCGTCCGAGATCCAACGCGGCCCACGGTCCCCAGCCGTATCGAATGCGGCATTTCGTCTTGCCCGGTAACTTCAAGCGGCCGTCGAAATGGTCTTCCGGGAAATGGCGATGGATTACGGCGCCGTTGCGGACTAGCTCGATCATAGCGATGGCATCCTGGCCCTGGGCGCTGACATCGATCTCCCGCTCGCTGACGGAGCTTATCTGCGAACCCATCGGTTGACCGTTCAGTGTCACGTCCAACACGATGCGATCGCCCGTCGCGGCGCAGGTTCTCCGCGCACGAAACGCCTCGAACAACGATGCCGCCGACAGGTCACGCGCCCAGACGCCCACCACGCCTTCGCCATACGCACCAGGGTAGCCGCGGTGCGAATCGGACGAGGCAGCAAACCCGAATCGCAGTCCTTTCTCAAGCTGGCGCTGGATCGTATTGACCGTGTCGCGTCCGCCCATGCTATGTCGTATGAAGGGGCCGGACGCGGTAACGCTCTCGCTGCACCCGTGTTCCGAAAAGATCTCGACGATCGGCGACGCCGATGGACGGAAATGGTCGAAGTTGGCGCCGCGCCAGCCACGAGCGTAGGCAACGTGGTGCGGCACGGCCATCGCCCCCTTCGACTCGGCGAAATCGAGCAGCTTTTCCACGTGGTCGGGCAAGTACAAGTCGGGCTGGTCGTCGGGGAAGATCATGCAGTAGTCGCCAAAGCGGCTGGAGTGCCATTCGTAGCCCAACAACGCCGTAAAGTCTTCGGTGTTGGCCTCGCGGATCATCTGCCGCGTCTTGGGCCAATGATCGGCTTGAACCTTGAAGCCGTTGACCCATTTCATGTGCCTGTCCTCAGGCATTTTGGGCATGTCATGCCATGACGAATGACCGGTGAAGGCAAAGAAATCGAGATGTTCTTGGGCATTGTCGATGGACCGCGCGAGCGACCCTTTCGCATATCCAACCTCGTTGTGATTGTGGATATCGCCCCAAAACATCCGGTACTTCGCCCCGTCCTCGGCGTCTTCTGCCCGGGATTCGATCTGCATACCAGTCAATAACGAAGCCGCCAACGAGCCGCCCACGAATTGGCGACGCGAGAGTTCATATTCAGACATGCTTTACCTCCGCAGTGTTTTGTGCACGATAGTGTAAGATACGCGTACGCGCGCGGCAATCGACACGGAACAAACGCGTACCCCTTGGCGGCGAGATTCCCCTGTGATTCAATTCTGCATCGGCAACACAAAGGAGTTATGACTGATGACGGCCCGGCAAAGATACCTGACCCTATCGTTTGCACTTCTGATCATCTACTTTTTCGCGAAGGTTCCGCGGAACGCGGGGGCTGCCAACGGCTGCGGAGAAAAGGCGGCCACGTCGACTGCTGACGACGGCAGGAAATACCTGCTCGAACGCGTTGACGATGTCGCGATCGTGCAGCTCTACGTAAACGGTTTCGAGCGACTACCGCTGCGGCAGAGAATTCTGATCTACCATTTGTCCGAAGCCGCTATCGCTGGCCGCGACATCTTCATCGACCAGAAGTACAAACACTCCTTGGAGATACGCGACTTGATCGAGGAGGTTTTGACTAACTCCGAAGGGATCGAAGCCAAAACGCTTGCCGAGATTCGTCGCTACACGAAACTGTTTTGGGTCAACAACGGCCCTCACAGTGCGGTGACCAGCCGGAAATACGTGTTGAATTGCTCTCCCGAGGATTTCGTTATTGCCGTGAAGAAGGCCGAAGCCAACGGCGCCGACTTGCCTAAGGCTTCCGGTGAATCGACTGGCGACTTGTTGGCCCGCATGGAGCCGCTACTTTTCGATCCCACCGTCGACTCGCACGTGACGAACAAATCGCCAGGACCGGGACAAGATATCCTCCAAGCGAGCGCGAACAACTTCTATGAAGGCGTCACGCTGAAAGACCTGGAAGGCTTCGACGAGTTGTACGCGTTGAACTCGAAGCTGACCAAACGCCCCGACGGGACGCTGGAGGAGATCATTTGGCGAGCCGGCTTCGACGACGTGGTCCCGCCCGGTATGTACGCTGACGAGATCAATGCGATTGTCGGCCACATGGAAGCGGCGATCCCTTTCGCGACTCCGAAGATGGCGCGGGCGTTGGGAGCATTGGTCCAATACTACCGCACGGGCAGTCCCATTGACTTCCGCGCCTACAACATCGCCTGGGTTGCCGATGACGATTCACCGGTGGACACAATCAACGGCTTCATCGAAGTGTACGTCGACCCACGCGGACAAAAAGGGGCCTTTGAAGGCATCGTCTACTATGACGATCCCGAGAAAATGGACATGATCCGCAGAATCGCGGAAAACGCCCAGTGGTTCGAAGACCGCATGCCCTTTGATTCGAAATACCGCAAGCCCAAGGTGAAGGGAATTTCGGCAAAGGCCATTCAAGCGGTCATGGAAACGGGCGACGCTGGACCCGTGACGCCCATCGGAATCAACCTGCCCAATCCTGGCGACATCCGCGAGTTATACGGAAGCAAATCCGTATCGCTCAGCAATGTGATCGAGGCGTATGACAAGGCCAGCACACCGGCGGCCCGTCGCGAGTTCTGCTACGACGACGGTGAACTCGATCGAGCGACGAAATGGAAATCGCTGGCGTTGGATCTGGAAGTGAATATGCACGAGGTGATCGGCCACGCCTCGGGCCGCGTTTCGGACCAGTTGCAGGTCGACCCATCGGTGACGATCGGCGAATACTACTCGGCACTGGAGGAGACGCGAGCGGATTTGGTTGCCCTGTGGTTCATTGGCGACAAGAAGCTTGCCGAATTAGGCTTGGTTGCCGAGGAGGATCGCGCGGAAATCGAACGCGCGGCGTACGAAGCTTACACGCGCAACGCAATGTCCCAACTTCGCCGCGTTCGTGAAGGCGACCGCTTGGAAGAGGACCACATGCGCAATCGCCAGTTGATCGTCCATTGGCTGATGGACAACACCGACTCGATCGAAGTGCGCCACGAAGAGGGCAAGACCTACTACGTCGTCTTGGACATCGCACAGTGGAAGCGAGGCGTGGGCCGCCTCTTGGCGGAGGTGCAGCGGATCAAATCGGAAGGGGACCGCAAGGCCGCCGCCGATTTGCTGGAAGCGCACGGCATCAAGTTCGATCCCAAACTGCGCGGCGAAGTAGTCGACCGCTACAAGAAGCTCGATCGCCCATCCTACGCCGGATTCGTCATGCCCGAACTGACTGCCGTGCGCGACGGAGCCGGCACGATCACGGATGTGAAGATCAGCTATCCTATGGATATCGAAAAGCAAATGCTCGGTTGGTCGGGACGACTCTAGCTGGCCAACGCCATTTTGCACGGATAAGCCGCTGGTTATAGATTGGCGGTAGAATGTTGAGAACCGAAACGGAGACGGAGTCGCAGATGTCTGCATCTATAACCACCAATTTATTACCCACCTGAGAATCCTCAATGACACCCAATCCATTTCTCGGTGTGTTTCTGCATGCGATCGGCGGGTTTGCTGCCGGCAGTTTCTATGCTCCGCTCAAGCAGGTGAAGCGTTGGGCGTGGGAGAGTTACTGGTTGGTGATGGGCCTGGCAGCCGGGCTGGCGGCGCCGTGGATCGTGGCTCTTATCACCGCCACGCCATTGGTCCAGTGGCTGCGCGACGATCCGTGGCACGCTTTGTCGCATATTGCCGGTTCGGTGGTCCACCTGACGCGAATGCTCCATGCCAGCCCGGACCGTTCCATCCAGCTATGCATTCTTTTCGGCCTGCTATGGGGACTGGGGAATCTGACCTTCGGTTTATCGGTTCGGTACCTCGGGATGGCGTTAGGCTATTCCGTGGCACTGGGTTTCTGCATGGTTTTTGGCACGCTTGTTCCGCCCATTTATGACGGCTTAACCGGAACCGCCGCAGACTGGCAAAGGCTGGTCGTACTGTTCACTTTAACGCCAGGGCAGACGACCCTGGCTGGCGTGGGCGTGTGTTTGGCGGGCATTGGTCTGTGTGGCTTGGCGGGCATGTGCAAAGAAAAGGAATTGAGCGACGAGCAGAAGAAGGAGGCAGTGCAGGAATTCGCCCTAGGCAAGGGATTTGCCGTGGCGACGATATCGGGCATTCTGAGCGCTTGCTTTGCCTTCGGTTTGGCAGCGGGCAAGCCTATCGCTGATGTGGCTGTCAAGAGTGGCACCGAGCCACTGTTTTCGAACAATCCGGTGCTGGTCGTGATCCTGATCGGCGGATTTTTCAGCAACGCCGTCTGGTGCCTGATTCTGAATGCTCGCAACCGTTCGTTCAAGGATTACGTCACGGGCCCGGCTACCCAACAAGTTCGCAACTACTTTCTTGCGGCTCTCGCGGGAGTAATCTGGTACGGCCAGTTTTTCTTCTACGGCATGGGAACGACCAAGCTTGGCGAGGAATACGGGTTCTCTAGCTGGTCGATCCACATGGCGTTCATCATCGTTTTTAGCAGCCTGTGGGGCATTGCCTTCCGTGAGTGGCGTGGCACGAGCGGCAAGACCAAGACACTTGTTTGGGTTGGCATTCTGACGCTGATCGCGTCGACCATGGTGATTGGCTACGGCAACTATTTGGCCAGTGCGAAAGGCTAACGTGATGGAGAAGCGAACCAGCATGTCTCACGTTGAGCGGTTCCGCGCCGTGATGAGCTGCCAGCCGGTCGACCGATTGCCGCGTTGGGAATGGGCTATGTGGTGGGACGAGACGATCGACAACTGGCGCCGACAGGGCCTGCCCGAACATCTAGAGTCAGTGTTCGACATTGCCGACTATTTCGATCTCGACCCCTATCAGCAATTCTGGTTCTCGACCACCGACGCAACGATCGACGCGGTCCAGCATCACGTCGAGGGAATCGTCTCGAATATGGACGACTATCTGAAAATGCGTCCGAAGTTCTTCCCGGATCACAGTCAGGCGATCGAGTCCATGGCCGCCTGGACCGAGCGACAAGCCCGCGGCGAAGCGGTCGTCTGGATCACGCTGGAAGGTTACTTCTGGTTCCCGCGTACGCTGATGGGTTTCACGAAGATCAGCCTGGCGTTTTATGACCAGCCGGAGTTGCTTCATCGAATCAACCAGGACCTGACCGATTTCAACCTGCGGATTCTCGATCAGGTCGAGAAAACGTGTGTACCCACGTTCGCCACAATCGCCGAGGACATGTCGTACAACAACGGCCCGATGATCTCCGAGCAGCACTTCGATGAATTCATCGCCCCGTATTACCGCCAGATCGTCCCGCGTTTGCTCGAACAAGACATCATCCCGATCGTGGACACCGACGGAGACGTGACCATGATGGTGCCGTGGCTGCTGCGTGAGGGGATCAAAGGCGTGTTGCCACTGGAACGGCAGGCGGGAGTCGACGGCATGGCGATCCGCCGACAGTATCCCGAAATCTGTATGGTCGGCCATTTCAATAAGATGGTCATGGACAAAGGCGAGCAGGCGATTCGCGACGAATTCGAGCGGTTAATGCCTCTGATGAAGTCCGGCGGCTTCATTCCCAGTGTCGACCACCAGACTCCGCCGCATGTGACGATCGACCAATACCGGCTCTACCGGCGACTGTTGGACGAGTACACCGCGGCGGCCGGCACGTTGGGAGGGCGAAGCTCCGGCTGAGCCGGACTCGTCCACGACGCCGCGGCTCGGCCTCGCCCTCCCGCCTCCGACAGACCCTAACCTCCGCCCCCGACGAACGGCGGTACGCGACTGCATAGTTGCAGGGCGATTCCCCAGGGATCGCGCATCATCAACAGAACCGATCCGCTGTCGGTGCGTACCTCCTCGACGAAAGTGCCGCCGGCCTCCCAAACCTTGGATTTTACTTCGTCCAGATCGTCCACCGCAACGGCCACATGGAACACCGCTGGGTCACCGTGGCACACACGGCTCATTTGCGCCTTCGAATTCTTGTAGAGTTCCCAGAAGACCCGGCCGTTTGCATCGGCAAGGAAAACCGTGTGGGGCTCTGCCTCCATCTTCAAGAGAACCTGGCAACCCAGCGTCCGCACGTACCAATCGGCGATCTCGTGGGGTTGCTCGACATTCAACGCGAAGTGTTCAAATTGGATCATGGGCTCTCGCTCCCCGATAAACTTGTTTCCATCGGCGTCTACTGCTGCTACAGTACTGTCTGCGAGATTGACGTCAACCAAGGCCATCGGTTGGCGGACCGCACGGTCAGAGCGAAAACTATACCGCCCGCAGGCGAAACCTTCGTTGGAGTACAGCCTTTAGGCTGCAAGAACAGGCTGAAGCCTGGACTCCAACGGGACAAAGCTGGCCGCGGGCGGTGTAACCAAAGTGTCTGCCAATTCACCCTTGCTAACCGAAAGGAACCATCCATGTCCACACCGCCGTCAGCGACCCGTCGTCGATTTCTGGAAACTAGCCTGGCCGCTGGAATCGCGGCGCCGTACGTTGTGCCGGCTGCGGCGTTTGGCAATGCCGAGCAGCCGCCGCCCAGCGAGCGAATCAGCCTTGGGATCATCGGCACGGGCGGAATGGGAGTTGGCAACCTTCGCAACTGCGCACATCATCCCGATGTCGTGGTGACGGCCGTGTGCGACGTCTGGAAACAACGTCGTGATCGGATTGTCGATCAGCACAAAGACACGGCCAAAGGTCACAACGATTACCAGGAGCTGCTGGCACGCGAGGACGTAGACGCGGTGATTATCGCAACGCCACCACACTGGCACGCGCTAATCGCGATTCAAGCAGTCGAAGCAGGCAAAGACATCTACCTGCAAAAGCCAATGACCCTGTACCCCGCCGAGACATTGGCCGTGCGGAACGCAGTGAACAAACACAAACGAATCAGTCAGATCGGCACGCAGATCCACGCCGGTGGGAACTACCGTCGCGTTGTGGAATGGATTCGCTCGGGCAAACTGGGACCGGTTAGCGTGGCTCGCACATTCAACGTGATGAACCAAGGGCCGGACGGCCTGGGATTCGCGCCCAAGCAAGATGCCCCGCAGGGCTTGGATTGGAATATGTGGCTGGGACCTGGTCCCGAGCGGCCGTACAACTCGATCCTGGCGGCCAGCAGCTACAACCACTGCTCGTTCTGGGACTATTCCGGCGGCTGGACGCCGGGTATGGCCCCGCACATTATCGACTTGCCGATCTGGGCCCTGGATCTGGGCGTACCGCTGGTAACCAGTTGCTCCGGCGGACGCTTCGTCGTCAAGCACGACGGCGACGCACCGGATACGCAGGAGATACTGTGGCAGTATCCGAATATGACGATGACTTGGATGATGAGCATTTGCAACAGTTTTGCCTTCGACTTCGGTCGCGGAACACCCGTTCGCCGTTTGGGAATCTACTTCCATGCGTTGCGAGGCACGCTGTTTGCCGACTATGGCAAGTACGAGATCGTTCCCGAGGGCAAGCTGCTGGAAGACGACACGCCTCCCGAGCAGTCGATTGCTCCTTCGCCCGGTCACGAACGCGAATGGCTGGATTGCATCAAGACGCGTGAGCAGCCCAGTTGTAACGTCAACTATCACTACAAGGTGGACCTTGCGCTGACGTTGGCCAACCTTTCATACACGCTCGGCCGGTCCATTCGATTCGATCCGGAGACGGAGACGATCACTGGCGACGACGCAGCGGCCGCAGCAGCCGTGCCCGAGTATCGTGCCCCGTGGAAGTTCCCGGCGGAGTACATGAAGAAGTCCTGAGAGGTAGACAGGGGGCGAGATCATGTCGAAGCCGACCGTCGTTTTCAGCCGTGCGCTGGCAGTCGCCTTGGCTCTGCCCGCCACGGTTGCGTTGGCCGAGTCGTTCAGCGTCGAGTTGACGGTTCAGGAAGCAGCAGGCGTTCCCAGAGTTGGCGAGCAGATCTCCGGCGGCGTTCCGTTGCCGAAAGGGCTTTTTGGCAAGGACCAGCCGTTTTCGCTTGTGCGGGCCGACGGCACGGAAATTCCGTGCCAAGTCTCACCGCTGGTGGTCGAGACGGACGGGACGTTGCGATGGCTGCTCCTGGACTTCCAGGATGATGTCGGCGAACACACTACGAATCGGTACACGTTGCGGGCGGCCAAGGCGAAGGCTCGGCCCGTTGATCGCCTGGAGGTTGCGCACGACGAGCGAAACGTGCGTGTAGATACTGGCAAGATCACGCTCGACTTGAGCAAGACGGAACCATTCGGACTCTTCGAGGCCGTCACCGCTGACGAAATGCCTGTCATAAGCGGCGGCACGGTCAGTTACGTTCAGATGCAGGGCCGTACCGGCTGGGAGGACCGAGCGAAGTGGCAACCGAAACGATTCGTTGCGGGGCCGCCTGATTCCGTGAAGCTCCATTACGCGGGCCCCTTGCGTGTCACCATCGAGGTGGCTGGTCAGTTCGACGGCGATCCGTTGCGTGCAGGATACAGAGCGTGGATTACAGCGTGGGCTGGCAGCAGCCGTGTGTGGGTGAAGTACAAACTGTGTAACTCCAATTCGGAAACGTACACTGCAATCCTCGCCGGTCGATCCGCGATCGAGCTTGAACTCGCCTCGACTCCGGACGACGTGCTGCTCGGTGCGAAGGAACCTCTGAGCGCAGGCGGCCAGGGTTGGCTGCATCAGGGACTCCTATTGCACGACACTTATCAGGACATCCCCGGAGCCGTAAAAGCAGGCAGCGGCGATCGCGTGCTGTGGACCGGCAATGGCCCGGACGATCGGCCGCAAGGCTGGATCGCAATGAACGGAGCCAACTCGGTTTTCGTTTGCGATCGGTTGTTCGCTTCGAATCCCGCACGTCGGTTGGCAGTCGACGGTGGCAAGCTGGTTCTCGAAGGAATCGCCGAACGATTTCAAGGGCCCAAGGACAGGAAGTACAATGTCGATCGCCGAGTGGGCGAACCGTGGAAGTCCGACGGTTTCTGGCTGTACGACTGCTCGCACCATTCGTCCGAGTACCTGTTCGACTTTGCAGCCTCGGCAAAAGCTGAAGAACTGAGCGATTTGGCCCAGGTTGCCGACAGTCGCCTGTGGGCCCTTGCGCCGGGGCGATACTATAGCAAGTGCGATGTGCTGGGTTCCGGCCAATTCGGAACGCTGGAAGACGAACAGATCGCCTATCGAAAATGGGGCTGGACCTACTCCGACAGTCGGCTGCCACGCGCACCACAGCCGGGGCTCGGAGCGTTCGTGGCTGGCGAGGACAATCATTACGAGAGTGAGGCAGATAGCGTACAGGGCCTGCTGCTGATGTACCTGCGAAGCGGCGATCGAGGCTGGTTCGATTTGGCCGAGGCGTGGGCACGTTATCACATGGATCTTCAAACCTGGCGGACCGATGGCTGGGCATGGAAAGACGGCGGCATATGGTTTCCAACCGGCGGCCCGCAAGGTAACCGTCCTGTGCGCGAGCCGTGGCAATTCCAATGGGGACCACCGTGGGGCGATCGCAAAGGAAACCCCGACTGCACCGACCTGCAACGCCAATCATTGTCCAAGAGCTGCTATTGTCACTTCTACGGATCAGGCTTGGCCGACTACTATTGCCTCACGGGCGACCCCGACGCCCTGGCAGCAGCCGTCGACAACGTGGAACAGAAGGACGACGAATACCGCCATTTTAAGGACTTCAAACCGGGCGAATTGGCCGTCGGTTCCATCCGCGGTTTTGGACGTGGTTTCGAAGTGATCATGCGCGTGCTGGAGGCAGATCCACAGAACGAGTACATCCGAGATCTCTGTCACCTGTGCGCTCGGACTCTGTGGGGTAGCCCGTTTCTGGACGAGCGAGGATTCCATTGCAGCCGAATCGGTGGGGGCTATGGCGGCATGAACGTCAAGTTGCTGTCGCCGCCGATCAAGAAGTGGATGGACCAACAGGGCATCACGTTTACGGTCGAAGGCGACTCGGTTGATCGCTTGAGCAAAGGCGACAAGAGTTGGCCGGTGCGTTCGATGGGCGGTACGTGGCAGCACATCTATATCCAGAACGGCGCCGATTTGTACGCTCGCTACTTCGACGACGAAGATATGCGGGACTTCGTCATCGCGTTTGCGAAATTCACGGGGAAATACATGCTCAGCCCCAAATGCCATCAGACTTGGTATTACACCTACTTTGACGTCCCAGATCTTGGCATGGTCTTTGATCCGTGGGCATTCGAACACACCGACACCAAGGACGGCGAAGGTTGCGTCCACTCGGGTTGGTACACGCGTTTCTACCCCGATGCCTGTGCGAAAGGCTATACGTTGACAGGCGAATCGTCGCTGCTGGAAAGGGCTCGCGAGTTCTGGTACTACGGCTCGAAACGGGAGTACCGCACGAAGGGACTGCGCGGCGGTCCGAACGAAGTGAATCGATTCGCGGGCCACAAGCCACCGAAGGAAGATACGGTCCTGGAAGTGTCGCGACTGTTCTACCATGAGGCACGTGAACGCGAGGACCAGCAACCTCCGGCGGGCGTGAACGACTTGAAGGTTCGATTGCTTGGAGATGGCAGAGCCGAGGTAACATTCGCCGCTCCGGCGGACGAAGGCGGTGGTCGCGTCGTCCGTTACCAAGTCAAGGCGGCGACGTTGCCAATTGTGGCGTACGAGCAGTGGGACTTCGCACGTGACGATGGCGTGAAACGAAACTGGTGGCGCGCCGTGAACCTGACGGGCGAGTCGCCACCCGGCAGACCAGGCACGAAAGAACGATTCACGGTTGCGGGTGTCCCTGATGAGGAACGTGTCTACTTTGCGGTCCGTACATTCGACGATAGCAGTAACCGTAGCGATATCAGCAACGTCGTGGATGTCAGTCCATAGGATCGCGCATACCAGAGCACTTCGTGGCGTTCGGAAGGTAGGTCCCGCTTGCCGAGCGGGACCTTGACTTCAAGTCTGTCGCCGCATTCAGGTCCCGCTCGGCAAGCGGGACCTACCATAACGCCTGCCTCCTGAGGCATACGCGATCATTTTGCGGAAAAGAACGCGACCCGCTCGCCACGCGTCGTCTCGCACGAGACGATACCTCGATCATCGGCGCGAAGCGAATGGGTCGCGCCATCACTGCGACGGACACTGATCCGGGGCCACGGGCTGAGCAGGCGAATCTCTCCTCCCGCGGTGGAAAGAACGCCAATCAGGCCGATCTTCCCACCCTTCCGTTCGGCTGACACAAGGAATCCGCCCTGGGCTCGCAGATTCTGGAACCGTGCATCGAGATCCTCTGGCCATGCCGGGAAGACGCGGATCACGTCGCCCACGCTCTGCAGTAGCAATTCGGATACGGCCATCGACGCGGCGAATTGCTCGGTGTAATGCCCGAAGTTGTTGATGGGCTGCGGCGGGTGGCGGCGGTTGAGCGTCAACGTGCCGTTGGGGCGAAGCCGGGCGTTCAACTCTTGGCGTACCCAGTCAGCGGTGTCTGGCATGCCGAGGCGCGCTCGAGCCACCGAAAGCAAGATCGAAGAATTGTTGCCGTTCCACCGCAGGCCTTCGATGGTCCGGGCAAAGATCGCTTTTTCTGCATCAGGCGAAAACGCGGTAACAACATCGCCTGGAAAAACCGGCGTCGCCGGCACGGCGATGTTGTACGTGATCGGCGGGGCGCCCTCGACGTCGACGACCACAGGTTCCTCGTCGCCGGTCGTCGGGTACTCTGGCAGGCGGGCCATGGCACGCTGCCACCGCGTGACGAATTCTTCATCGCGAGCGAGTATCTCCGCGCCCTCGATCGCCGCGTTCAGTGTGTACCGGACCATGGCAATGTCGAACGCACAGTTCCGGTTGCGCTCAAAGTCCTTTGTCCACCCCCAGTGCTCCGGAGAAACGCTGGGGCCCAGCACGACTTTTCCGTTACCATCATCTTCGCACTGTTCGATGAATTCGGCGTAGAACGTGGCCACGTCGCGCACCGCGGGATAAGCCGTTTCTTCGAGGAACTCTTTATCCGGTTGATACTTGTAGTGCCACCACAACGGCTGCACGGTGAACCCGGCCACGCCCAACGTGAATCCCCAGACATGATGAAGGTACTGGCGGCCGTTCGGACTCTTGACCTTTTCGGGGTCGGGCGGTTCGTAGGCGAACAACACGTGAGGGTAGAAGGCTCCGTCCATGGAGAATACCCGACGGGCCAGCCAACGGGCGCGAGGGAAATACTCGCGGATCAGCCGATCGTACGGTTCGGCCAATTCCGGGTGATTGGTCACGTACGCCGACCAGAACGTCTGCTGGATGTTGTAGTTTGTGTGGTAGTCGCCGTGCCATGCCGGGCGGTCGCTCACCAAGCTGGCGAAAAGGCCCGGCGGGACGACACCCGGCTTCGAAACGCAACGCAGGAAGTACAAGTTGCGGTACCACATGTCGCGAAGCTGTGTATCCGCCAAGTCGATGCCACTGGCCGACCAGAACTGCTGCCAGACAGCCTCGTGACGCCGTACCAATTCGTCGGAGGCCTGACCCAACGTCGTGGATGCCAGCTCGATAGCCGCGTCCACAGGTGCGTCTGCCTCACGACTGGTGACAATGGCCACGGCCGTAACCTGATCTTTCGATGCCATTGCCACGGCGAACTGCATTCCAGGCCAGTCCAGATCGCCGGGAATCTCCTGGAGCAGCCAGCTTGCACCGGCAGTCTCTCCTGTTTGCGCTTGTGGAATATCGGCCGACGGGATCGTTGCGAGCGTTGGCCTGCACACCGATTGGATTAGAAACACGTTGCGATCGGCAATCGCGCGGATACGGGCCTTGGGAATGCGGTCATCCAGGCCAGCGACTTCTGCCACTGCACGGCGAATGTCGAGCCGCGCCGGACACGTCGGATCCGCCAGGTCGGCCAGGTCGATCGGCAACGAATCGGTGGCGCCTTCAAAGGCCAACTGTTGAAAGCGATTTTCCGCTCGCTTGCCGTCTTCGGTCCATGTGTAGAGGATGAGTCTTGCGACCGTCTTGTCGGGCGGCAATTCGCAGACGACTTCCTGGAATTCAGACGCCGTTTCGGTCCAGCCGCTCTTGTACACGATGCCGCCAACGGGATCCATCACATCGACGTAGTATTGGGCATTCTCCGTGCCCGAGACAGCAAAGCGCAGCCGGCTGTAACGCGAAGTGTCGAGATTAAGCGGTCCAAGCGAAAAGCCATTGGACGCCTCGGCCCGCCCTTCGATACTCATGACGGCTGCGCCGTCGCGGAACTCCCATCCGTTGTGTGTGCCCTCGGCCCGGATACGACGCCAGACCGGCTTGGGTTGTTGATTGCTCAAGACCAACTTCCCGCACGCCCGAGGGCATGGATAGGGATGGGCATGGTAACTGTCGGCACCCTGGTTGCCCCAACCGTCCGGCAGCAGAGTCGAGCGGCCACCGGACTGAGCTTGTTGTGTTGAAAGTCGCTTGATCAGGTCCAACGTGGGAAGCGGCGGGTCCAACGCCGAATCGAGCCGAGCGTCCCAAACGTCATTCTTGGTCAGCATCATGGCAAGCTGCCCGCCCTCGGTGTAGAGAAGGGCGTTGATGTCACCGTTGCCAACAAGCAGTCCGTATTCGAAGATGCTGTCCAGCCGATCGACCGAGATCGACGCCGCGTCCAAGGCTTCGGGGAAAGGGACCGAGGCATCTTGCGCGTGAGCGGGCCAGCTAACGAACGATGCCATCAAGCCGAGCACGACCATCTGTAGCTTTTGTCTCATGCCGTTTCTCCCAAGAAAAAGGTAATCGGGGAATTCCGGGAGTTTTCGTTTAACCCGAAGCCGGAGGCGATGGCGGGCGCTTCGCGTGGCCGATCCATCCCGCTACCCGCCATCGCCTCCGGCTTCGGGTTAAACGACCCACCAGCCGCATTCCCGAGATTCCCGGATTAACCCGCAAGAAAAATCACACCTCCCTCGGTCTATTGCCCGAGTCTCTCAAGGGCGTCTTTGCACAGTTGCCGGTGTTTGTTCTGTTCGTCGGAACCCTCGCAACCCGCCGCGCCTTTCTCCCACGCGGCACGGGCTTCCTCCAAACGGCCAAGCGCCTTCGACGCTTTTCCTTTCCAGTACTCGGCTCGCGCCTCCTGGGGTTCGTTCGACCTGCCAACGCCCAGGTTTTCGGGGTAAGTCAAAGAGGCCGCAAAATCATCGAGTGCCGCTTTGAATTCGCCGTTGTCGAAGCGTTTCTGGCCTCGTGCCAGATGAGCTTCGGCGAACAGTACCCGCGTGATGTCTTGCCCTTCCCAGTTCACGAAGTAAGGTGTCGATTCCAGCAAGTCGATCGCGTCCGTATATTTTTCCTCGGCCACATAGGCTTCGGCCAGCATGATCGTGATATCCGATCGGCGCTGTCCCTTGAATGGCATGGACGCGAGCGTTTGAATCGCCTCGGGCCGTTTCCCGTCGGCCACTAGAATCTCCGCCAGGTCTCGGTGCAAGGTCTGATCTTCCGCGCGAGCTGCGATCGCCTTGCGGTAGTAAGCAGCCGCTTTGGTCAGATCATTCTCGCGCGTCGATACAGTCAGACCCAAATTGCGAAATGGTATGCTCAAGGAAGAGTCCAGCTCTACGGCCTTCTCCCAGTGCGACGTCGCTTCGTCGAGTCGTCCGAAGCTGCCAAACAGATTGCCTAAGTGTTGATGGGCGTACGCGTCACTTGGATTCGTGCGTACGGCATACGACAGCACGTCCACCGCCTCGGGGCGCGAGGGAAACGCTAAGTCCCGGTACGTCTTGGCGGCTTGCCGCAGATAGCCGCGTGCCTTCTGTTCGCCGCCTCCGCGCGAAACAAAGTAGGCCAGGTAGTACAAAGTCAGAGGTCCTCGTTCGTTTTCCGCGACCGCCTCGACACATGCGGCGCGAACGATCGTCGCCGCCTCTTGAAAGAGCCCGAGGTCCGCGAATACAACGGCCGTTTCCAATAGTTCGAACTCGTCTTCGCCCACGAACGCGCGCGTCTCGCGCACAAACCGCTTCATCGCTTCTTCGCTCTGGAGCGCCAACAACGCCCGGGGAACCAAGTCTGTCGGCCGTCGGACAATGGCCGCTTTGGCTTGTTTGGTCGCGGAGTCCTTCTGTCCGGTCGCGTACAGAGCCAACATCAAATGATCTTGGGCGGCCGTATCGTCCGGGTTTGTTCGCACCGCTTCGTCAAACGCTACGGCCGCTTTCTCAGGCTCCCCGAGTCTCATCAACGCGCGGCCGGCCAGGTCCTGGCCGATGGAAGCAGTGCCGAAACAGCCGGCGGCTCGAAAGCCGGACGCGACGGCTAGTTCGGCGTTTCCGGAGCACAGTTGGCACACGCCCAGGAAGTACCACGCCAGCCCGTCGTCCTCGTCCCGATCCAAGACCGATTTCAACCGTGCCATCGCGTCCTGGTAGAGCCCGGCTTCGACGTCCAGCACGGCCAATGCTCGCTGAGAGAGTATGTGCCCGTGGTCATCGGCCAGGGCCAATTCGTAGTATTTGCGGGCGTTCAACCGATCCGTAGCCCGGTCGAACTTGCGGCCCTTAAGATACTTCTGCTCGGCGCTCAATTCCTCGTCCGGCTTCTCTACGAACTTGCTGGGATCCGGTGGCGATACCTCGGGAATCGGCAACGGAGTGGTGAATGAAGCCAACTCGGTTCCTTCTTTGGTAACAATGCTGACGTGCACGGGCGTTTGGCCGGCTTCGGAAAGCGTCACTTCGCAGGCTTCGGATGGAGACAGATCGACCGATCGTCGTACCGGCGAGCCTCCATCCGCGGTCAAACTGCACGTCGCTCCTGGGAACTTGCCTGTGGCGATCATTCTCAGACACAGGTGGCCGTCGGTGCGAGCGGACTGGACAGCCAAGTCCTTCGTGGCGAACTCGAATCCATCACCCAGGCCGTGAACTGGATACCACCATTCCTGCCACGCGACTTGGTCGCGCGGAGCCAGGATGCCGTAGTCGGATTGTGTCGGTAGTGGACCGCTTTGGACCTCGATGTACGGCCCGTCGTCGTCGGTCAGGTTGCTTTGGCTCACCAATCCAAAATCCCAAGTGCCCCACGTCCATGCCTTCTTACCGGGCAGAACGTGGTGGTCGGCGACCTGGACAATTCCTCGATTCGCTCCGACCTCGTAGCCGCCGAAGAAATCGTAGGTGCAGTTGACCGAGAAGACCGACGCCCAAGTTTCATGGTTTTTGAGCCACGACAGGTCTCGCCCCTCGTGAATGGGCCAATTGAAGAACTCCCGTCCATGGTGATCCGTGCCCAGCGTCATCGGGTAGATGAACCGCGTGCCCGGCAGATTGGGAAATGCCGTGCAATTCCAGAAGTAATACGGGTGCATTCCATCGGTGGGATTGAAGATCCGGATTCTTTCTTCCAAGTACGCTCTGCCCGGCCGCAAAGTCACTCGCACCGTCCAACGAGTCCGAAAGATCTTCTCCTGGTTACTCACCTCCAGGAAAGCGGATCCGTCCGGATTCTCACCAACCAACGCATCGACTGGCGACACGATGGTAACCGTATGTCCATGAGGCCCGGAGTTCCACTCGATACCGCCGCTGATCCAAGCGCCGCGCATGGCGATCATACCCGGCTTGATCACTGTGCTCAGGTGGAACATCTCTTTTCCCTCGGTCTTGTCCAGCACCGAGTGAATCCGACCGCCCAATTCCGGCAAGCAGGTGACCTTCAAATACTCGTTCTCCAGGAACAACGCCTTGTAGCGGCGATCCGCTTTGGTTCGCGAAAGATGGTCCTGCATGGTGTACGGGTACGTGATCGAGCCTTTGACTGTGGTCGATAGTTTCGCCGGCCCTTCCAACGCCCAGAACTTGGGATTCACGTCATCCTCCCAAGGATACGTGGGAATCGTGAGGCTGCCCTCCCACGCGCGCACCTCGGCCCAAATCTGAGTCGGCAAGAGGAACGACGATCCAACGGTAAGCAAGGCCAACATCAAGAGTTTCCGATGTGCGTTCATGATCGCTACCTTAATAATTGGGCGTTCCAGCAAATCCTAGACCGCCCCAGTATAGTGCTCTGTGTTGTCATCTAACAAGTAACGCCGCACGTAACTGTTTCGTCTTCCAATCGTGTGTGGAGCACCCGGCTTTTTTCGGAAAAACCGGGTTTCTGTCGCCGGTCCAATCTCCGAAAACTTGTGGTGAGGTACTTGGCACCCTCACCAACAATCCGATCGTGGGCGCGCGCTGCTTGCGGCGGCTCGCGTTAAGAGGATAATGACGTTTGGGATTGCCGGAACTGGAATCCGGCAAGAGACCCGCGTGATCTCACTGTGGTTCCGCTACGCAACGGGAGTAATGCCATGACGATCGCCGCACATACACGCCGTCGATTCTTGAAGACCTCGGTGATTGGTGGGCTGGCCGCTATTGGCGGCGGTCGCATTGCGAGCCGTGCAATGGCCGAAGAGTTGCCGACGGGTGACATCAGCCGCGTCGCACTCGCCAACGGCGAAGATCACGCGGACATCGTTTTCGGGGCGCTTCGCCCGTTCGAGCGCGAGGTCGCTCAGGCGATCGGTAACCGCCAGGTGATTATCAAACCGAACAACGTGGCAATCGACATTGCGCTGTCGGCCACGCCCGCCGAGTGCCTGGAAGGTACGCTGGAGTTTCTCAAGTCGATCGGCAAGCTGGACGGTGCGATCATTGCCGAGAGCGCGGCTAACGGGCCGACGCTCGAAGGTTTTGCTAACTACGGCTACGACAAGGTGGCGGCGAAGTACGGTGCGAAACTGGTTGATCTTGATAATGAGAAAACCGAACAGGTTTTCGTTTTCGACCAAAAAGACTTTCAACCGCACCCTGTCCGAATGTCGCGTCTTCTGCTCGATCGCGACAAGTTCTTTGTCATCTCGGCTGCCAAGTTCAAGACGCACGACCAGGTAGTGGCCACGTTGTCGTTGAAAAACATCGTCTTTGGCGCAC